>FWWL01001467.1_pt1 | contig 55901 bp, 56 predicted proteins | sample 2228331 | NCBI WGS metagenome assembly FWWL01 (sample SAMEA103939775, study PRJEB20133) | metagenome | reverse complement strand
GAAACACGAAAGGCCGGCCCTGCAAGGGGCCGGCCTTTTTTATTTATGGGTTGATGCCAGCGAGGCTGAGAGTGAAGCGCCGCCGTCCGGCTTCAGTTCAGCCCGGCCCTGTCGATCATATAGCGTCCCTTGCGGTCGCGGCGGAAGAACTCCTTGGCCTGCGGATGGCGCACGGGCCGGCCGGTCTCGTCGACGACGAGGTTCTGCTCGGAGACGTAGGCGACGTACTCGGTCTCGTCGTTCTCGGCGAAGAGATGGTAGAAGGGCTGGTCCTTCGACGGGCGCAGATGCTCCGGAATCGCCATCCACCATTCCTCGGTGTTGGCGAAGACCGGATCGACGTCGAAGATCACGCCGCGGAACGGATAGACGCGGTGCTTGACCACCTGCCCGATGCGGAATTTCGCCGATCTTGCTTCCATAACGCTGTGATCCGTGGTGGGCCGGGCTTTGCCGGCAACGCAAGCTCCTGCGCTTGCTTTAGGAATGCGTCGCAAATGCGTCGAAATCAACCGGTCCCGAACGGGACCGTTCGTCACATTCCGTAGCGCGCGGCCAGTTCCGGGTCTCGCGCTGCGACCTGTGCGGCCAGATCGACGATCACTTTCGCCTGTTTCCAGGTCGCGTCGTCCTGCATCTTGCCGTCGATCATGACGGCACCCGAACCGTCCGGCATCGCCTCGATGATCCGTCTGGCGAACGCCACCTCGGCGGGATCGGGACTGAAGACCCGCTTGGCGATGGGAACTTGCGAGGGGTGCAGCGTCCACGCCCCGGCGCAGCCGAGCAGGAAGGCGTTTCGGAACTGCGCCTCGCATGCGGCCTCGTCGGAAAAATCGCCGAACGGGCCGTAGAACGGCTTGATCCCGGCCGCCGCGCAGGCGTCGACCATCTTGGCCAGAGTGTAGTGCCAGAGATCCTGCTGCGCGACCGCGCGTGCGCCGCCCTCGGGCGAGGGGTCGGCGATCACCTTGTATTCGGGATGGCCGCCGCCGACGCGCGTCGTCTTCATCGCGCGGGAGGCCGCGAGATCGGCCGGCCCGAGGCTCATGCCGTGCATGCGCGGCGAAGCGGTGGCGATCGTCTCGACATTCTTGACGCCCTCGGCCGTCTCGAGGATCGCGTGGATCAGCACCGGCTTGGGCAGTTGGTGCTTCGCCTCGAACTGCGCCAGAAGCTGATCGACGTAATGAATGTCCCATGGGCCCTCGACCTTGGGCACCATCACGACATCGAGCTTGCCGCCGATCTCGGCCATGATCGCGGTGATGTCGTCGAGGAACCAGGGCGAGTTCAGCGCATTGACCCGCGTCCACAGGCCGGTCTTCCCGTAATCGACCGCCTTGCCCATCGCGATAAAGCCCTCGCGCGCCGCCTGCTTGGCCTCGACGGGTATCGCGTCCTCAAGATTGCCGAGCACGATGTCGACCTGGCCCGCGAGTTCGCCGACCTTGGCGCGGACCTTCTCCAGATGCGGCGGCACGAAATGGATCATCCGCTCAAGCGTCAGCGGCAGTTCGCGGAACGGCTCCGGCGCGCCGATGGCGAGCGGCTTGAAGAACTGGCGCGGCGTCTTGACCGTCATGTCGGGCATCCCCTCGGCGGGCTTTATATTGCATTGCGGCAAATCTGCCGGATGAACGCAGTCGCGTCCATCGGCCATTCGGCGACGATGAAGTCACCAAGACTTCAGTCCTAGGATAAAATGCCGTGATGGTCTCAAGCAAATAATCCTAGGATTATCTGCATCAGCCTTGCGTCGTCGGGGAGGGCGGCCCGCGCCAACCGGCTTTGCAGCGAGGTCCGAAGCGGCTAGATGCCTGTCGGTCCTGAAATCCCCGGCCCGAGCGCGGCCGCAGGCCTAGAGCCCGAGTGATCCCGCCCGCATGGCCGATCTCGCCAACCTGTTCAATCTGGTCGCGCCCTTCTTCGGGTTGATCCTGTTCGGCTTCGTCATCGGCCGCTACAAGCGGCTGCCCGAGGAGGGGTTGGCCTGGCTGCAGTATTTCCTGATCTTCATCGCGCTGCCCTGCCTGTTCTACCGGCTGATCGCCGACAAGCCGCTCTCGGAACTCAGCAATTGGGGCTTCGTCGTGGCGACCACGCTCTCGACCTATTGCGCCTTCGCGCTCTCCTTCGCGATCGGCCTGAAATTCACCCGGGGCGACATGCCCCAATCGGTGATGCAGGGCGTCGCCGGTTCCTATTCCAATATCGGCTACATGGGCCCGCCGCTGATTCTGGCCGCGCTCGGGCCTTCGGCCAGCGCTCCGGTGGTGCTGATCTTCGTCTTCGACAACATCCTGCTGTTCTCGCTGATCCCGTTCCTGATGGCGATCGCTGGCGTCGAGAAGAAGAGCCTGCTGGCTACGGCCGCCGATGTCGCTTGGAAGGTCGTGACCCACCCCTTCAACGTCGCGACGGTGCTTGGCGTCGTCGCGGCCTATGCGCAGGTCCAGTTGCCGACCGCGCTCGACAAGATGACGCTCTGGCTCTCGCAGGCGGCAGCGCCCTGTGCGCTGTTCCTGCTCGGCGTCACCGTGGCGCTGAGGCCGCTGAAGGCGATGCCGGGGGAGGTGCCGCTGCTCGTCGTCATCAAGCTGGTGCTGCACCCGCTGCTGGTCTGGGTGCTGCTCTCGGCGCTGGGCAACTTTCCCGACAACTGGATCTTCGCCGCCGTCATCATGGCCGCACTGCCGCCGGCGCTGAACATCTTCGTGATCTCGACCCAGTACAAGGTCGGCGTCGAGCGCGCCTCGGCCTGCATCCTCGTCGGCACGCTCGTCTCGATGGTGACGCTGACGGGCTTCCTGTGGCTGGTGAAGACGGGCAGGATGACCGCCGACCTGTTCCCCTGATCCAGCCGGAGGCTGCCGCCCGAGGCGTTGCGAGTCGCCGATGCTGCCTCTGGACGACCTCACTGTCCTCGATTTCTCGACATTGCTGCCCGGCCCGATGGCGAGCCTGTTCCTGGCCGAGGCCGGTGCACGCGTGATCCGGATCGAGCGGCCGGGCGGCGAGGACATGCGCCGCTTCCCGCCACGCTTCGGCGAGACTTCTGCGCCCTTCGCGGTGCTCAATCGCGGCAAGGAAAGCGTCGAGATCGACCTCAAATCGCCCGAGGCGCTGGCGCGGCTGACGCCGCTGATCGAACGGGCCGACATTCTCGTCGAACAGTTCAGGCCTGGCGTGATGGCGCGGCTCGGCTTCGGTTTCGAGGCGCTCGCGCTGCTCAACCCGCGTCTGATCTATTGCTCGATCAGCGGCTACGGCCAGTCCGGCCCGCGCGCGCAGGAGGCCGGCCACGATATCAACTATCAGGCGATCGGCGGGCTGCTGGGCCAGTCGCTGGTGCGAGGCGCGCCTGCGCCGCTGCCGCCCGCGCTCGTCGCCGACATCGCCGGCGGGGCCTTTCCGGCGGTGATGAACATCCTGCTGGCGCTGCGCCAGCGCGAGCGCACCGGCAAGGGCTGCCATCTCGACATCGCCATGACCGACGCGATGGCGAGCTTCGCCTGGTACGGGCTGGCCCAGGGGCAGGCTTTTGGCCGCTATCCCGAAGGCGGGGAGGGGCTTTTGACGGGGGGCAGTCCGCGCTACGGCCTGTATCCGACGCAGGATGGCTGGTTTCTTGCGGTTGGCGCGTTGGAGCCGAAATTCTGGGACATTTTCTGCGAGGCAATCTCACTCGACTTGGCGCTGCGCGACGATCGCGGTGACCCGCAGGCCACCTACGCCGCGATCGCCGGAATCATCGCGAGCCAGACCGCCGCCCATTGGCGCAGCCTTCTGGAGCCGCGCGATTGCTGCTGCACCGTTGTTCGCACGCTGGCGGAGGCCGCATCCGACCCGCACATGACCGCGCGCGGGCTGTTCGACGCGCAGGCGCAGGAACCGGGTGGGCGGCGCATCGTCTCGACGCCGCTGCCGCTCGCCCCGGTGTTTCGCGAACAGGCCGCCGCCATGCGCGACGTGCCGGCGAGCGGCGCGCAGACGAAGGCCCTGCTGGGCGAAGGCTAACGCGTTCCGCCGGCAAGCCCCTGCCGCATCACGAAGCGCCTGAGCGGCCCGATTTGCGACAATGCGAGCAGGCCTGCACCGCGCAGCAGGTCTGCCGGCATCAGGTCGGTCAGCAGCGTGCGGTTCAGCGCATCGACTGCCCCCGTTCGCAGCCGCACATCGGACTGGCGCGCGGCGTCATAGGCCGTCATCGCGTCGTCCGAGCCGGGATCGTCCTCACCGCGCAGCGCCTTGCGCAAGGCCGCGACGTCGCGCAGGCCGAGATTGAGCCCTTGCGCGCCGATCGGCGGAAAGACATGCGCCGCCTCGCCGATCAGCGCCATGCGGCCGGCGGCGAAGCGCTCGACCGAGAGCCCCGCCATCGGCGCGCGTCCGCGCGGCCCGTCGAGCGTGAGCGCGCCGAGCGCCGAATGGGTCTGCGTCTCGACCCGCCGGGCGAAGGCGGCGTCGTCAAGCGCCGCAACCGCCTCGGCCTCGGCCGGCGTCAGCATCCACACCAGCGAGGAGCGGCGATCGGGCAACGGCACCAGCGTGCAGGGCCCGGCGCGGGTGTGAAACTCTGTTGAGACGTCGCGGTGGTCGCGACGGTGGCTGAAGATGGCGGTCAGCGCGACCTGCGGATAGCTCCAGTCGCGCGCCGCGATCCCGGCCGCTGCGCGCACCTGCGAGCGCCGTCCGTCAGCGCCCACCACGAGCCGCGCCCGAAGCGGAGCAAGACCCTCGCCGAACAGGGTGACGCCGCCATTCTCGGCCGCTATGGAGGAGACCAGCGCCGGGACCATCCGGATCGCGCCGCCCTCTTGCGCCCGCGCGGCCAAGGCCGCGACCAGTTCCGCGTTCTCGACATTCCAGCCAAAGGCCTCGAGCCCGACCTCCGAGGCGCGGAACTCGACCGGCGGCTGGCGGAACAGGCTCCCGGTATCGTCGACGATCCGCATCGTCGAAAGCGGCGCGGCCTTGTCGGCAAGCGCCGCCATCAGGCCGAGTTCGTCGAGCAGCCGCCAGGAGGCGTCGAGCAGGGCGACCGTGCGCCCGTCGCGGGGCGCGCTCGCAGGGCCGAGCAGCGCGACTTCGTGTCCGTCCTGCGCCAGCGCCAGCGCCGCGAAGAGACCCGCTGCGCCCGCGCCGACGATGGCGATCTCGACCTCATCCTGCTGGCGCGTGCTCATCGCGCTTGGCTAGCCGATGCGCGCGGGCTTGACCACTGCGCCGCTCGCCGCAGCCTTCATCCGGGTCGCAGACAGAAGGGTCTTCGGCTCTGCGGCATGTGACCCGTTGCGCGGACCACGCTCATGTCCCTATGGTCCAGCCCTCACGACAGGGAGTTTCAGACATGGTCAAAGCCATCCGCGTTCACAAGACCGGCGGCCCCGAGGTTCTGCAGGTCGAGGACATCACCTTGCCCGCGCCGGGTCCGGGCGAAGTGCTGGTCAGGAACCGGGCGATCGGCCTGAATTTCATCGACACCTATTTCCGCAGCGGGCTTTATCCCGCTCCGCAGATGCCCTTCGTGCCCGGCAACGAGGGTGCGGGCGAGGTGCTTGCCGTCGGCCCCAACGTCAGCGAGTTCAAGCCGGGCGACCGCGTCGCCTATGTCGCCACGCTCGGCTCCTATGCCGAGGAGCGCATCGTGGCGGCAACCTCCGTGGTGGCGCTGCCCGAGGCCGTCTCATATGAGGCCGCCGCCTCGATGATGCTGAAGGGCATGACGGCGGAGTACCTGCTGCACCGCACCTTCAAGGTCTCGCCGGGCGACACCATCCTCGTCCATGCGGCGGCTGGGGGCACTGGACTGATCCTGTGCCAATGGGGCAAGGCGCTGGGCGCGACCGTCATCGGCACCGTCGGCTCGCAGGACAAGGCCGACCTCGCAAAGGCTCATGGCGCGCACCACACCATCCTCTATCGCGAGGAGGACTTCGTCGCCCGGGTGAAGGAGATCACCGGCGGCAAGCTCTGCGACGTGGTCTATGACGGCGTCGGTAAAGACACGTTTATCAAATCACTCGACTGCCTTCGGCCCTTCGGCGTGCTGGCGAGCTTCGGCAATGCATCGGGCGCGGTCGAGCCGTTCAATCTCGGCCTGCTGGGGCCGAAGGGTTCGCTCTACGTGACGCGGCCGACGCTGTTCACCCATATCGCCAAGCGCGACACCATGGTCGAGATGGCGGCGAACCTGTTCGCCACGGTCGCCAGCGGCAAGGTCACGGTGCCGGTCAACGCGACCTTTGCGCTGACGGACGCGGCCAATGCCCATCGCGCGCTCGAAGGGCGCGGCACCACGGGCTCGACCGTGCTGCTCCCCTGATCGGATGTCGGGAAAAGCCTGCGCCATTCCCGCCTGAATTCGACGCTATGACAAAGCCGCGCCCGGTCGATCGCCCGGCGCGGCTTTTGTTTCAGGGGCTGGCATTTTGCGCATCCGATCGCTGCTGCTGACGCTGATCCTGCTGCCGGGCCTCACCGGCGCCGGGCTATACGTCGCGCCGCCCGCGTGGCGGCACTGGCAGCTGCATTTGGCGGCGGATGATCCCGTCGCGCTGTCGGCCTTGCGCCTCGACGAGGCGCTGACGCAGGCGCGCCTGTCCGCCGAGGTCGAGGCCGCGATCGCGGCGCGCGATGCGGACCTCGTTGACAGCTTCGTCGCGCTGTCGCGCGAACGCGGGCTCGCCATCAGCGCCGACCAGTACGCCCGGCTCGCCGCCCTGAAGGACGGCGCGGTGATGCGCGCCGTCGCCGATTTCGGCCAGGGCTTTCTCGCTGGAGAGCGCGAGAGCGAGGCGGGCTTTGCGGGCGCATTGGCCGGAGACGTCATCGGGTTCGGCGATCTGCGCGATCTGGCAATCGAGGGCCGCAAATGGCTCGGCGGCGAGGCGGCCGACCCGACCGTGCTCGCGTTTGCGGCGGCGGGGCTAGCGCTCAGCGCCGCCACCTGGGTCAGCCTCGGCGGCGGCTTGCCGGCCCGCAATGGGCTGAGCCTGGTCAAGGGCGCAAGCCGGGCGAAACTGCTCTCGCCCGCTCTCAGCGCCAGTCTCGGGCGGCTGGCGATCGACGCCGTCGATCGGCCCGCGCTGACGGCCGGGCTTTCGGCCGCCGCAAGGCTCGATCTGGCGGCGACACGCGCGGCCGCCGGCGGCATCATCCGCCCGGCCGCGCTGACGCGCCTCGCCGATCTCGGCCAGGACGCCGGGACGATCTATGCGCGCGGCGGGCAGCGCGGCCTGCGGCAGGTGCTCGCCGTGGCGGAGGACGCCGGCGACCTGCGCAAGGCAGCGAAACTTGGCGCGGCCAAGCCTTCAACCATGCGCGCGACGCTGAAGGTGCTCGGACGCGGCGCTCTGGTGGTCGGCGCGTTCAGCCTGAGCGCGCTGGGTTGGCTGTTCGCGGTTCTCGGCTATGCGCTCGCCCTCGCGATGCTGGCGCAGCGCTTCGGCTGGTGGCTTGGCCGCAGGATCATCCCTCAACGCGCCGCGTCAGCCTGAGCGCAAAAAGACGCCTGCGGCTTTGAACCTGTCTCCGCCGGCCGGCGACGAATGAATGCCAGCACGTGCTGGCCCTCATTCGGGAGATCGGTCATGAACCGGACCATGCGCATCGCGGGGCTGTTGCTGGCCTCGCTCACCATTTCGACGGTCGCTCTCGCCCAGCAGGGCGGCGGCAACGGCCGGGGCGGCGGCGATGGCGGCTCCGGCGGTCCCGGCGGCAACGGCGGCGGCGGCGATTCCGGCACGATCGAGTTCCTGCTGAAGGAGCACGAGAAGGCACGCCTGACGCGCGCGGTCGAACGCCGCCGGGCCAGCCCCAACGACTGCATCACCCATGCCTGCAACGAGCCGCCGCCGCCCCGCCGCCGGCCGGGGCGGCCAGAGATCGAACCTGTCTTCGAGCGCTGCGGCGGCGACAGCCTGCTGGCGCGACGGAACGCTTATGGCGTGGTCGTCGGCTATGCCTGCGATCCGCAGGGCGGGATGCGCTGAATCGCCACTAGACGGCGACGCCGTGCAGATCATAGGCGTCGGCCCGCTCGATCTTGACCGTGACGATGTCGCCGGCGCGCAGCGGGCGGCGGCTCGCCACATAGACGTTTCCGTCGATCTCGGGCGCGTCCCATTTCGAGCGGCCCTTGGCGACCGTCGGCCCCGCCTCGTCGATGATGACGGGGATGCGCTTGCCGACGCGGCCCCTGACGATGCGGGTCGAGATCTCGGCCTGCTCCTTCATGAACCGATGCCAGCGCGCTTCCTTCTCCTCCTCCGGAACGAGGGGCAGGCCGAGATCGTTGGCCGGCGCACCCTTGACCGGTTCGTATTTGAAGGCGCCCACGCGCTCGAGCTTGGCTTCCTTGATCCAGTCGAGCAGGAACTGGACGTCACCTTCCGTCTCGCCGGGGAAACCGACGATGAAGGTCGAGCGGATCGCGAGGTCGGGGCAGATTCCGCGCCATTTCGCGATGCGCTCGAGCGTCCGATCCTGATGGGCCGGCCGCTTCATCGCCTTGAGAACATTGGGAGACGCGTGCTGGAAGGGGATGTCGAGATAGGGCAGCACCAGCCCCTCCTGCATCAGCGGGATGACCTCGTCGACATGCGGGTAAGGGTAGACATAGTGGAGCCTGACCCAGACGCCCATCTGGCCGAGCTCGCGCGCCAGTTCGAAAAAGCGGGTCCGCACCTCGCGATCCTGCCAGAGCGAGGGCTGGTACTTGATGTCGAGGCCGTAGGCGCTGGTGTCCTGCGAGATCACCAGCAGTTCCCTGACGCCGGCCTTGACCAGCTTCTCGGCCTCGCGCAGCACCTCGCCGATCGGCCGCGAGACCAGATCGCCGCGCAGCTTCGGGATGATGCAGAACGAGCAGCGGTTGTTGCAGCCCTCGGAAATCTTCAAGTATGCGTAGTGGCGCGGCGTCAGCTTGACGCCTTGGTCCGGCACGAGATCGATGAAGGGGTCGTGGCGCGGCGGCACGGCCTGGTGCACGGCCGAGACGACGCTCTCATACGCTTGCGGCCCGGTGATCGCCAGCAAATTGGGGAAGCGGTCGCGGATCTGCTCGGGCTCCGCCCCCATGCAGCCGGTGACGATGACCTTGCCGTTTTGCGCCATCGCCGCGCCGATCGCCTCCAGCGACTCAGCCTTGGCTGAATCGAGAAAGCCGCAGGTGTTGACGATGACGAGATCGGCCCCGGCATGGCCGCGGCTGAGTTCGTAGCCCTCGGAGCGCAGCGAGGTGATGATGCGTTCGGAATCGACCAGCGCCTTGGGACAGCCCAGCGAAACGAATGAAATCTTAGGCGCGACGGCGTTCATCGGCGGCAAGCTCGGATCGTGAAAGGGATGGCGCGGGCAAGGCCGGCGCGGATACCGCTTCCTTTGATGGTTTTTGCCCGGTTTGGCAAATCGGGCAGGCCGCCGTGACCCGCTCCAAGGAACATGACCCGATCCGAAGAAAAAGATGAACGCTGGATGAACCTGATCGCCGGAGCCCGCGACCAATGGGTGTCCTCACATGATGAGGGCCTCACCGGATCAAGCGACAGGAGATCATCATGACCCGCTTTTCACTCTCGGCCTTTGCCTGCGCCTCCGTTCTCGTTCTCTCCGGCGTCGCGGCCCAGGCGGGCGAAGGCGGCGGCGGTGGCGGCGACGACCGCTGGGCTCAGCCCACCGTGCAGTCCTCACATTTCAACCGAGGCCGCGACGCGGCCCGCAGCACCACACGAGGCGGCAGCACGCAGTCGGTGGCGGCCGGGCACGGCTATCGTGACGTGACCGTCACGCGCGGCGGCAGGAGCACCACCCATCGCACCGGCGGCTCCGCCGAGGCGACGTCCGCCGAGTGGAAGGACGATAGGGGCAATGTTGTGCGCTGGAACCCGAAGCCTGCCCGGCGAGCCGATTTCGCCGAATCCCGCGAGCGCCGCGTCACGACCCGTTCGGAAGCCGATGGCGCCGGTGGCCGCAACGTCACCACCACACGCGGCGGCCGGAGCCAGACGCAGCCTTCGATCTACGACAACAGGAGCTGGATCCGGTAATCGCGAAAAGCGCCGCGCAGCGCCGATCGCCCCGCAGCCCTATCATCGACCGGAGTGGGTCAGCCCGCTCCGGTCGCGACCGGTCGCTCGGGATCCTGCGTCCAGTCGGTCATCGAGCCCTCATAGAGCGCGACCTCGTCCCGACCCAGCACCTCCGACAGCACGAACCAGTCGAGAGCAGCGGTGTGTCCCGTGTTGCAATAGGCGATCACCGGACCCTCGGGAACGCCGTTGAAAAGCGCGGCGAGCTCGCCCGCAGGTTTCAGCCGTCCCGTTGCCGGGTCGAACGCGTGCGTGTAGTCGCGCGAGACCGCGCCGGGGATGCGGCCCGGGCGGAGCGCCTCCGGCGCTTTCTCTGACCCTTCGAAATAGCTCGCAGCCCGCGCATCGACCAGCGTCGCCAGCTTCCCGCGCGAGGCGACCAGCGTGGCGTCCGCCGTGCTGCGCAGCCGCTGCTGCAGCACCACCGGATAAGGGCCGGCCGGCTTCGGGGCGGACGGGCCGCTCTGGACCGGGCGCAGCGTATCCTCGCGCCAGCCGGCGAAACCGCCGTCGAGGATCGCCTGCTGGCCATGTCCGATCAGCTTCAGGGTCCAGTAGACCCGCGCGGCGGCCGCGAAATCCGTCGCGCTCGTCCCGGCCGGCACGATGACGACGTCGTCATGCGGCTTGACGCCAAGCCGGCCGACCAGCTCGGCCAGATGATCGAGCGGCGGCAGCATGCCGGGCGCGTTGCCGACCTTGGCGCGCCAGCCATCCGCGACATAGTCGCTATGGACCGCGCCGGGGATATGGCTCGTCTCATAGGCCGCCTTGCCGCCGCCATCGACCGCCGAGCGGATATCGACGATCACCAGCGTCGGATCGTCGAGCCGGGCGGCAACGTCCTCGGGCGAAATCAGTCCCGCAAAATCGTGCATGCTCACTCCGCCGCCATGGTCTGCAGTTCGTCGACCAGTTCGATCGCGTAGGTCATCGTCGCCGTCGCGCCGAGCATGATCGAAGCCGAACAGTATTTTTCCTTCGACAATGTGACGGCACGCTCGACCTTCGCTGCGCTCAGGCCCCGGCCGCTGACGCGATAGGCGATGTGGATCGCGGTGAAGACCTTGGGGTCCTCACTGGCGCGCTGCGCCTCCACCTCGACGTCGCAGCCGGTCACCGGCTCGCGGCCTTTCTTGAGGATCTGCACCACGTCGAAGCCGGTGCAGCCGGCGAGGCCGATCAGCAGCATCTCCATCGGCCGAATGCCGATATTGCGGCCGCCATAGTCAGGCGCGCCGTCCATCATCACGGCGTGGCCGCTGCCGGCTTCGCCCATGAAGGCCATGCCCTCGACCCATCTCGCCCGCGCTTTCATGCCATGACTCCGTCGGCTGATTTGCGCGGCAGGCTAACGGCTCGGACGCGGAGAGGCGAGGGTGCTCTCAGGCTGCGGCAAACAGGCTGCCATGCGTGATGCGCAAACGGATCCGCTCGCCGATCGCCGGCGCGACCTGGCTGGCGAGATCGACATCGAGCCGCCTCTGCAGCCCCTGCACCGCGACCTCGGCCCGCCGCAACGGGCCGTTGCGGCGCAAATGCTCGACCACGCCGGGCAGTGAGAGCGGCGCGTCGTCGACGATGCGCAGATGCTGCGGGCGGACATAAAGCGAGGCTGGCCCGCCCTGGTTCTGTGACAAGCCCCCCAGCACGGGGCGATCGCCCAAAAACGCCTGACTGCCGACGACCTTGACCGGCAGCTTGTTGGCCTCGCCCAGGAATTCGCAGACGAAGGGCGAGGCCGGATGGTCGTAGACATCATCTGGCGTGCCGACCTGCTCGAGCCGGCCGTCGTTCAGGATCGCGACCCGGTCGGCGAGTTCCAGCGCCTCCTCCTGATCATGCGTGACGAAGACCGTGGTGTGCCCCGTGCGCCGGTGCAGGTCGCGCAGCCAGGCGCGCAGGTCTTTCCGGACCTTGGCGTCGAGCGCTCCGAAGGGCTCGTCGAGCAGGAGCACGCGCGGCTCGATCGCCAGAGCGCGGGCAAGCGCGACGCGCTGGCGCTGTCCGCCGGAGAGCTGGCTCGGATAGCGCTTCTCCAGCCCCGGCAGTTGGACGAGGTCGAGAAGGTCGCCGACGCGCTTCCTGATCTCGGCGGCGTCGGGGCGTTCGCGGCGGGGGCGCGAATTCAGGCCGAAAGCGACGTTCTCCGCGACCGTCATGGTCTTGAACAGCGCATAATGCTGAAAGACGAATCCGATGCGCCGGTCGCGCAGCGAAAGCTCGCGCATGTCGGTCTCGCCGAACAGCACGCGGCCGCGATCGGCCTGATCAAGCCCGGCGATCAGCCTGAGCAGCGTGGTCTTGCCGGAGCCCGACGGCCCGAGCAGCGCGACGAGCTCGGCCGGCTGGATGTCGAGCGAGACGCCGCGCAGGGCTGCGAAGGCCTCGAAGCGCTTCTCAATCGATTCGATGGTGACGGCGACCGACATCGGCTTCGTCCTTCGGCTCAATGGCGGCGGCTGGCGGCAATCGCGTCGCCGTAGCGCCATTCCAGTAGGGTTTTCAGGGCGAGCGTGACGAGCGCGAGGCCGGCCAGCAGCGAGGCGACGGCGAAGGCGGCCGCGCCCATATACTCGTTGTAGAGAATCTCGACATGCAAAGGCATGGTGTTGGTCAGGCCCCGGATCTTGCCCGAAACCACAGCGACCGCGCCGAATTCGCCCATCGCCCGGGCATTGCAGAGCAGCACGCCGTAGAACAGGCTCCATTTTGCATTGGGCAACGTGATCGCGAAGAAGACGCGCCAGCCCGAGGCGCCCAGCGTCAGCGCCGCCTCCTCATCGGCCGAGCCGAGCGCCTGCATATGCGGGATCAGTTCGCGCGCCACGAACGGAAAGGTGACGAACACCGTCGCCAGCACGAGGCCGGGCAGCGCGAAGATGATCTGGACGTCGTTGGCCTTGAGCCAGGCTCCGAAATAGCCCTGAGCTCCGAACAACAGCACGAAGACGAGACCCGAGATGACCGGCGAGACCGAGAAGGGCAGGTCGATCAGGCTGACGAGGAAGTTCTTGCCGCGAAACTCGAACTTGGCGATGGCCCAGGCGGCAGCGATGCCGACGACGATATTGAACGGCACGGCGATGGCAGCGACGAGCAGCGTCAGGCGGATCGCGGCCTGCGCATCGGCCTCGGTGATCGCGGCCTGGTAGGCGGCAAAGCCTCGCGCGCCCGCCTCGACGAAGACCGAGACGAGCGGCAGCAGCAGGAACAGCGCAAGAAAGGCGAGCGAGACCGCAATAAGCAGGCAGCGGACGACGAGGCTTTCGCCGCGCACGCGTTGCGCTCCGGCGCGCGACGGCGGGACCGCCGGGAGATGGAGCGCAGCCTCAGACATCGCCAAACCTCCGCCGCGCCGCAGCCTGGATCAGGTTGACGGCGAGGATCAGCGCGAATGAGAGCAAGAGCATGATCGTGGCGACCACGGCCGCGCCCGCATAGTCGAACTGCTCGAGCCGGATCACGATCAGCAGCGGCGCAATCTCGGAGACCATCGGGACATTGCCGGCGATGAAGATCACCGAGCCGTATTCGCCGACGGCGCGCGCAAAGGCCAGCACGAACCCGGTCAGCAGCGCCGGATAGAGCGGCGGCAGGATCACGCGAAACACAGTGCGCCAGCGGCTGGCGCCGAGCAGCGCCGCCGCTTCCTCGACATCGCCCTGCATCTCCTCCAGCACAGGCTGCACCGTGCGCACCACGAAGGGCAGGCCGATAAAGATCAGCGCCACCATGACGCCGAGCGGCGTATAGGCGACCTTGATGTCGAGCGGCGCGAGCAGGCCGCCGATCCAGCCATTGGGCGCATAGATCGCTGCCAGCGCGATGCCCGCGACCGCGGTCGGCAGGGCGAATGGCAGATCGACCGCGGCATCGACCAGCCTTCGGCCGGGAAACTCGTAGCGCACCAGCACCCAGGCCAGGATCAGGCCGAAGACGGCGTTCACGGATGCGGCGAACAGCGCCCCGGTAAACGATAGCCTGAGCGCCGCCAGCGTGCGAGGCGAGGTCGCGACGGCCCAGATATCGGCGGGTCCGGCGCTTGCAGCCTTCAGGAACAGCGCCGCGAGCGGGATCAGCACGACGAGCGAGAGCGCCGTCAGCGTGATCCCGAGCGCGATGCCGAAGCCCGGCAGGATGCTCGGCTCGCGCCAGCGCAGCGTGGGCAGGACTGCCGCCATGCCGTCAGCGCGCCGGCTTGTAGAGCTGGTCGAAGGTGCCGCCATCGCCGAAATGCGTGGGCTGCGCTTTGGTCCAGCCGCCGAAGACGGCGTCGATGGTGACGAGTTCGACCTTCGGGAATTTGGCGATGTCCTTAGCGTCAGCGGCCTCGGGATTGCGCGGCCGATAATGGTTCTTTGCGATGATCGCCTGCGCCTTCGGCGTGTAGAGGAAGTCGAGATAGGCCTGCGCCTCGGCGCGCGTGCCCTTGGCGTCGACATTGGCGTCGACGACCGCCACCGGCGGCTCGGCAAGGATGGAGACAGACGGCACGACGATCTCGAACTTGTCGGCGCCGAACTCGGCCAGCGCCAGAAAGGCTTCGTTCTCCCAGGCGAGGAAGGCGTCGCCGATGCCGCGCTGGGTGAAGGTCGTGGTCGCGCCGCGCGCGGCGGTGTCGAGGACCGGGACGTTGGCGAGCAGCTTGGAGATGTAGGCGCGGACCTTGGCCTCGTCCTTGTTGAACGCCTTCTCGGCATAGGCCCAGGCGGCGAGATAGTTCCAGCGTGCGCCTCCGGACGTCTTCGGATTTGGCGTGATCACCTGCAGGCCGGGCTTCACCAGATCGGCCCAATCCTTGACGCCCTTGGGATTGCCCTTGCGGACGAGGAAGACGATCGTCGAGGTGTAGGGCGAGGCGTTGTTGGGCAGGCGCGTCTGCCAATTCTCCGGCAGCTTCTTCGAGCGCTGCGCGATGGCGTCGATGTCACCGGCGAGCGCCAGCGTCACCACATCGGCATTGAGGCCGTCGATGACGGCGCGCGCCTGCGAGCCCGACCCGCCATGCGACTGTCTGATGGTGGAAATCTTCTTGGCGTTCTTCGCGTTCCAGTCGGCGATGAAGGCGGCGTTGATCTCGCGGTAAAGCTCGCGCGTCGGGTCATAGGACACGTTGAGCAACTCGGTCTGGGCTTTTGCGCCGGCTACGACGCCGAAGCATAAGGAGAATGCTCCCAGCACGAGGCCGGCGCGAACGAGGCGAGTCAAATGCGATCGCGTCATGTCAGGGCTCCGTTGCGATCAGTAGCCGAGCCGATCATCCGGCACAGCCACTTGTTCTGAATAACGAACGAAACGTACTGAATTGTCGCTTTTGGCTCAACCGGGTTACGCAGCAGGCCTTTGCCAAACTTCAGGCCCGCGAGAGAAAACGTCTCTCCCGCGGGGCCGTTCCATCTTGCGCAGCGCCGACCATGCTCGGCTGCAAATCAGGCGGAAATCCGTCCTGCCTGCGTCTCGGCAAGCGCCGCGCCCAGCGCGTTCCCGACCATGACCAGAACCGGCCCCTTAGCGGGCAACTCGGAGAGCCGCTCGGGTAGCGTCGCGATCGTGGCCGCGACCCGCTGCTCGTCGGGCCGGGTCGCGCCCAGAACCGCGACCGCCGGCGTCCGCGGATCGAGCCCCGCCGCCAGCGCATGCTCGCGAAAGGCGGCGAGCGTTGCGCGCGGCATATAGATCACCGTCGTCACATGTGGGTCGGCCATGGCCTGCCAGTCGAGATCGTCGGGCAGTTGCCCGTTGCGGGCATGGCCAGTCACGAACTGCAGCCGGCGGGCATGGTCGCGATGGGTCAGCGACAGGCCGAGGCTCGCCGCCGCCCCCTGCGCCGCCGAGATGCCGGGCACGATCGCGACGGGGATGTTGGCCTGCGCGCAGGCTTCGATCTCCTCGCCAGCGCGGCCGAAAATGCCGGGATCGCCGCTCTTCAGCCTGACGACATGCTTGCCCTGCTGGGCGAGCGCCACCATCATCGCGTTGATGTCGGACTGCTTGCAGGACGGCCCGTGTCCGGTCTTGCCGACCAGCATGCGCTTGGCCTCTCGCCGTGCCAGTTCCAGCACGCCGGCCGAGACCAGATCGTCATAGAGGATGATGTCAGCGCTCTGCAGCGCCCGGATCGCCTTCAGCGTCAGCAGTTCGGGGTCGCCGGGGCCTGCTCCAACCAGCGTGACGCGCCCCGTGGCGTCATGGGCCCCCTCGATGCGGCCCAGTTCGGAGAGCAGGGCGGCGCGGTCGGCCTCGTCGGGGGCCTGCTCCGGCGCAGCCATGGCGCGGCTCGTGAACTTTTCCCATAAGGCGCGGCGCAGCGCAAAGGGCAGTTTCCGGGCCTGCACGGCCGGCCTCCAGTCCTTCGCGGCCTGCGCCCAGGCCTTGAGGCCGGTCGGCAGCAGCGCCTCGATCTTGGCGCGCACCGCCTGGCCGAAGACCGGAGCCGCGCCATCGGTCGAGATCGCCACGATCAGCGGCGAGCGGTTGACCAGCGAGCCGAAGGAGAAGTCGCAGAACTCCGGCTTGTCGACGACATTGACCGGCACGCCGGCCTGCCGCGCGGCCGCGACGAAGCTGCGTGCCTCGTCGGCCTGCTCGATATCGCCGATCGCCAGCGCGGCATCAAGAAGGTCGTCCGCCTGCCAGCGACGCTCATGCACGACCACGACGCCTGCTGGCGGATCGGCGGCGAGGCCTGCGAAAAGCTCCGGCTCGTCGGCGGCATAGACGTGAAGTTCGGCCCCGGTGGCAGCGAGCAACTCGGCCTTCCAAAGCGCGCCTTCGCTCGATCCGGCAAGCACGACCTTCCGGCCGTCCAGCTTGTGGAAGAGCGGAAGCGTCGCCAGCCGGTCGATGCGGCGCGCTGTCGTGGATTCCGGGACTCGTTCGGTCATCGGGTCGTCGCTGCCGCTTTCATCTCCGTCGCCGGGGACTGGCCGCCCGCCGGGGGTGTCAGCAGCCAGAATCCCGCCAATGCCAGGATGATAAGGCGAAAGCAAATATCGAACCAGCGCTCATGCCGGCGGGCGGGCAGGATCGTCGCGATCTCGCTGTCCATGCTGTCCTCCTCTAGTCTCCGCAGGGCGGCTTTTTGTGCGGGCGCGTCCATCCCGGTTTCGCCCCGGAACGCCATCTCAGGACGCCTTTACTTGGTCTGCAGCGCGCGCGGCGCGGCGCTGGTCCAGGATGTTCCGGCTGTCGCCATAGCCGCGCTGGTAGCCATGGCTGATCAGGTCGCGGGCCTTCAGCCACTGCTCGACCGGCTGGCGCGCTGCCAGCGTATCGGGCAGTTCGATCTCGTCAAAGCCGCAGGACAGCGCATAGGCGAACTGGTCGGCGATCAGCGGCCCGCTGGCGCGCAATGTGCCGGTGAAGCCGTGATTGCGGATATGCTTGGCGAGGCTGAAGCCGCGCCCGTCGGAATAGGCCGGGAAAGAGACCGCGACGAGCGGAAGCTGTCGCAGCACCAGCTTCAGTTCGGCAATGCGCACGGTGTTGGGCACTATCACGCCGATGCGCTGGTCACGCGTCTTATGCCGCAGCGAATCGGCGAGCGCTTCCCACGGCACGAGCGCATGCGAGAGATTGCCGATCGCCGGCCCCTCGCTGCGGGTCCAAGCGTCGATCTTCGTGCCATTCCGGTCAAGCAACGGCATGGGTTGCCTCCTGGAAGGCGGATTTGAAGGGCGCGAGACCGATCCGGCGAACGTTCTCGATGAAGCTCTCGCCCTCGATCCGCTCCGCCAGATAGACGCCGACGATCCGCTCGATCGCGTCGGGGACCTCCTCGGCGGGCAGACCCGGCCCCAGAATCTCGCCGATAGCGGTGTTTTCGGTCGCGTCGCCGCCCAGCGTGATCTGGTAGGATTCGATGCCGCGCTTCTCCAGCCCCAGGATGCCGATATGGCCGACATGGTGGTGGCCGCAGGCGTTGATGCAGCCCGAGATCTTGATGTTGAGCGCGCCGATCCGGGCCTCGCGCGCCGCATCGGCGAAGCGCTTCTGGATCGCCTGCGCGATCGGGATGGAGCGCGCCGTGGCGAGCGCGCAGTAGTCGAGCCCGGGGCAGGCGATGATGTCGGTGATCAGCCCGACATTGGCGCTCGCCAGGCCAGCCTGCCCAAGCCGCTGCCAGATCGGGAACAGGTCGCGCTGGCGCACATAAGGCAGCACGAGGTTCTGCGCATGCGTGACGCGGATCTCGGAATGCGAGAACTCATCGGCCAGATCGGCGACGAGCCGCATCTGGTCGGATGTCGCATCGCCCGGCGCCTGGCCGAGCGGCTTGAGCGAGATCGTCAGCGCCGTGTAGCCCGGCGCTTTGTGCGGCGCGGTGTTGACCTCGACCCAGCGCGCGAAAGCCGGATTTGCAGCCTTCATCGCGTCGAGCGTGCGGCTCGTCTCGGGCAGCGCCTCATAGGCCGGCGGAGCGAAATAGGCCGCGATCCGCGCGACCTCGGCCGGATCGGCGTTGACCGAAGGGCCGTCGAGACGCGCGAACTCCTCCTCGACGCGGCGGGTGAATTCCTCCGCGCCGATCTCGTGGACGAGGATCTTGACCCTGGCCTTGTACTTGTTGTCGCGCCGGCCCTCGAGATTGTAGACCCGCATGATCGCCTCGAGATAGACGAGCAGATCGGCTTTCGGCAGGTGATCGCGCACGACCTTGCCGATCATCGGCGTCCGGCCGAGCCCCCCGCCGACGGTGATCTCGTAGCCCACAGCGCCGGTATCAGGATGGCGGCGCAGGCGCAGGCCGATATCGTGCGCCTTGATCACGGCGCGGTCGTGCTCGGCCCCGGTTACCGCGATCTTGAACTTGCGCGGAAGGTAGCTGAACTCGGGATGGAGCGACGACCATTGCCGGATCAGCTCGGCGGTCGGGCGCGGATCCTCGATCTCGTCCTGCGCAACGCCGGCGAAATGATCGGCCGTGACGTTGCGGATGCAGTTTCCGGAGGTCTGGATGCCGTGCATCTCGACATCGGCGAGAAGATCGAGAATGGCCGGAATGTCGCGCAGCTTCGGCCAGTTGAACTGCAGGTTCTGGCGCGTGGTGAAATGGCCGTAGCCGCGATCGTAGCGCTCGCCGATCAGAGCGAGCTGGCGCAGCTGCTTCGACGAGAGCGTGCCATAGGGAATGGCGATCCGCAGCATATAGGCGTGAAGCTGCAGATAGACGCCGTTCTTCAGCCTGAGCGGCTTGAACTCGTCCTCGGTCAGCGAGCCGTCGAGCCGGCGCGCGACCTGATCGCGAAACTGCCCGACCCGCTCGCGCACGAAGCGCTCGTCGAATTCATCATAGCGATACATCAGGCTTGTCCCCGATTGTCGATCCCGTCGCCGGCCTGCTTGCCGAGGTCGGGACGGTTGCTGGGGCCGAGCGTCTTGAAACGCTCGCGGAAATGTCGCGGCACGGGCGTTCCGGATTGGAGCTCGACGTCGACGAGATAGGCGTCGACGACGCGGTTTCCCGCGAGTTCGGCGGCCGCGAAGGCTTCAAGCCTTGTGGCCGCCGCGTCGTCAGCCGCGACAAGCGACAAAGCCGGGTCGCGCGTCCAGACGATCGCGCCTTGCGGGCCGGCGCTCGCGAAGACGACGTCGCCGTCGAGCAGGTCGTTGGCGAGCAGGATCGCCGGCAGGGGCGGGCGCTTGGCGACAGCAGCCATCACGCGGCCTCCGCCAATGTCAGGGTCAGCCCGTCGAGATCGTCCGACCAGATGATCTGGCAGGACAGCCGCGAGGTGGGCTCGATCAAGGGCAGGGTGTCGAGCGCGTCGATTTCGTCGGAGCGGGGCTCGGGCAGGCGCGCCGCCCAATCCGCAGCGACGACGACATGGCAGGTCGCGCAATCGCAGGACCCGCCGCAGACGCCCTCGATGCCGACCTTGTAGTCGCGAAGCAATTCCATCACCCTCCAGCCTTCGACGGCTTCAAGCCGGTGCGGATGTCCATCGCGATCGATGACGTTCAGATAGCCCACGCGCTGCCGATCCCGTTCGTTCTTCCGAACGTTTCAAATAAGGCGGAGCGGCGAAGGGTTCAATTCACGTCAGGTAGCGGGATTTTTCGAATTCCCGTGCGAAAGGAGGAGATTTGTCTTCTCGAGCAGCGAGGCGAGGGCTGGGTGGGACAGATCTTACTGTCGGGCGGCACGCAATCAGACCAGCCCGCCCAGCCTGTATCCGACCCCCGGCTCGGTCTCGATCAGCTTCGGCGCGGCAGGATCATCCTCCAGCTTCTGACGCAACTGCCCGACGAAGACGCGCAGATATTGCACATCCTGTTCATGCGCGGGGCCCCAGACGGCCGTCAGGATCTGGCGATGAGTCAGCACCCGGCCATTGCCCCCGGCGAGGCAGGCGAGCAGATCGTATTCCTTCGGCGACAGCTTCACATGCGCGCCGTCGCGGCTGACGCGGCGGTTGACCAGGTCGATCTCGACAGAACCCGAGACGATCGTCGCCTCCGCACCCTGCCGCTCGATGGTGTGGCGCAGCGCCACCCTGAGCCTCGCCAGCAATTCGCCGACACCAAAGGGCTTCTCGACATAGTCGTCGGCGCCGGCGTCGAGCGCGTCGATTTTCTCTGTCTCGCGGTCGCGGGCCGAGAGAATGATCACCGGCCCGTCGTAGAACGCCCGCGCGCGGGCCAGCGCCTCCTTGCCGTCCATGTCAGGCAGGCCGAGGTCGAGCACCACGGCGTCGGGCGGCTTGCGCGCGATCTCGCGGAGACCGGCCGCCGCGTCGTCGGCGCGGACATGCTCGTAGCCGGCCGCGTCGAGCGCCGGGCCGAGAAAACGGTGGATCTGCGGCTCGTCGTCTATGACGAGGATGCGCGGACGGAAGGCCGTCATGATGTCGTCTCCGGCGCCACGCCGTCCTTGCGCAGGCTGATCAGGATGCGCGTCCCGCCCGAGCCGTCAGGCTTGATCGGGCTGGCGGCGGCGATGCGCCCGCCCATTGCCTCGACGAAACCCTTGGAAATCGCAAGACCCAGCCCCGCGCCCTTGCCGCGCTCGCCGCCGCGATCGGTCGCCTCCTCCATGCGTCGAAACTTCTCGAAGACGCGTTCGAGTTCGGCGGTCGGGATGCCGCGTCCCTCGTCCTCGATCGCGATGACGACATTGCCCCTGTCCTCATAGGCCGCCGTCTCGATCGTCGAGCCATCCTCGCCATAGGCGATGGCATTCTCCAGAATGTTGACCAGCGCTTGTTCGAGCAAGGTCGGGTCGGCGCGCACCATCGACAGAGTGGCTGGAAAATCTCGCTGGATGCGGCGCTTGCCCTGTCGGCGCGATACGCGCGCGATGGCGGCGGCGATCACGTCGCGGACATCGGTCCAGTCGCGCCGCGTCACCAGCGCGCAGCCTTCCAGCCGCGTCATGTCGAGCAGGTCTCCGACATAGCGGTTCAGCCGCTCGGCCTCCTCGCGGATCGACAGCAGCAGGTCGTCGGCGACCGCCGGTTCGACGCTCTTGCCGTAATCGATCAGCGTCGTGACCGAGCCGAGCACGGTCGCGAGCGGCGTCCGCAGATCGTGGCTGACCGAGTTCAGCAGCGCCGAGCGCAGCCGATCGCTGCGCTGGAGGGCTTCGGCGTCGATCGCAGCCTGCGCGAGCTCGGCCCGCTCCAGAGCAATCGCGCCCTGGTCGAGCAGCGCCATGGCGAAGCGCTCGTTCTCCGCGCCGAGCAGGGCCTTGGGCTCGAATCCGACCACGCCCGAGCGCGCGCGCACACCCTGCAGCGGCCGGAAGGTCCAGGCGACGTTGGGCAGCGTTCCGGTGCCGGCGCCGGCGGGCTCGCCGCGCGTCCAGGCCCAGCGCGCCGCCGTCATCTCGGCGGTGGTCAGATTGTCCAGTGTCGGTGCGCCGGCGACTGGCGCGATCTCGTCGCGCTGCGGCAGCAGCACGACGATCTTGCCGGAGGTCGCCGCCGAAAGCTGCTCCGCCAGCACGCTCGCCGCATCCTCCTTGCGCGCGGCGGCCGAAAGCCTGCGGCTCGCCGCCAGCAGCGCCGTGATCGCCGAGGCGCGCCGCGCCGTGGCGCGCGCCTGATCGCGGATGCGGCCGGTCAGGCCGCCGGTCGCGACCGCCGCGACGAAGAAGACGAGGAAGGTCAGGACGTCGGCCGGATGGCCGATCCAGAAAGTCAGGCGCGGTTCGAGGAAGAAGAAGTTGTAGGCGAAAGCCGCCAGCGCCGCCGCGCTCAACGCCGGCCAGAGGCCAAAGGCGACGCCCGCGCCCAGCACGCTGACCAGGAACAGCATGGCGAGGTTCACGTTCTCGGTCTGCCGATCGACCAGCATCGCCAGACCCACCGCGACAGCAACCATCGCGACCGCGCCGAGATGGCCGCGCCAGGCGAAGATCCGCTTCGACACGGTTGCCACAGGCTCGACCGGACCGGCGGCGACATCGGTGATGATGTGCAGCGCTGCACCGTTCTGGGCTTTCAGCAGGGCCGGGGCCAGCGACTTGTGGAACAGGGCGCGCCAGCCCTTGTGGTGCGATTTGCCGACCACGATCTGCGTGATGTTGTTGCGTCGCGCATAGTCCAGCACGGTGGCCACGAGATCGTCGCCGGTCAGCACGACGTTCACCGCGCCAAGCTGCTCGGCGAGCTTCAGCGCCTCGGCTAGCCTCTGCCCGCGTCTGGCGTCGCCCTCAGCGCGGTTGGGCCGCTCGACATGCGCCACCAGCCAGGGCGCGTCCATCATCATGTCCGAGAGCCGGCGCCCCGCCCGCACGAGCGACTGCGCCATGGCGTCGGGGCCGATCAGCACGAGGATGCGCTCTCCGGCCGCCCACGGCCCCTCGACGCCGGCGCGCTTCATCGCCTGGCTGAGCTGGTCGTCGACGGTCTGTGCGGCCCGGCGCAAGGCGAGTTCGCGCAGGGCAGTCAGGTTTTCCGCCCTGAAGAAATTGTCGGCCGCGAGCCTTGCCGTTTCGGGCAGGTAGACCTTGCCTTCCGCCATGCGCTGGCGCAGCTCGGTCGGGGTGATGTCGATCAGCTCGATCTCGTCGGCGGCGCTCAGCACGCTGTCGGGCACCGTCTCGCGCTGGCGGACGCCGGTGATCTTCCAGACAACGTCGACGAGGCTCTCCAGATGCTGGACGTTGAGCGTCGTCCAGACATCGATGCCGGCCGCCAGCAATTCGTCGATATCCTGCCAGCGCTTGGGATGGCGGCTGCCATGGGCGTTGGAATGGGCGTATTCGTCGACCAGCAGCAGCCGCGGCTTGCAGGCCAGGGCCGTATCGAGGTCAAACTCCATCAGGATACGGCCATTGTGCTCGATCGGGCGGCGCGCCATCACCTCGAGACCATCAAGGAGCGCCTCTGTCTCGCGCCGGCCATGCGTCTCGACGAGGCCGACCAGCACTTCGCCATGCTCTTCCTGCGCCCGCCGACCTTGGGTCAGCATCTCGTAGGTCTTGCCGACGCCGGGCGCCATGCCGAGAAAAATCTTGAGCCGGCCGCGCTTGCCGCGGCCGGCCTGCGCCAGAAGCGCATCGGGATCGGGGCGACCCTCCTCCCGGTATCGGGTCTCGTCGGCGCTCATGGACAACCAGCTTGCATCAAGGTTTAGCTTGGGCCTTCGGATAGCGCGCGTCGAGGGCGAGATTGGCGGTCAGGACGTTGACGCGCGGCCGGCCGATAAAGCCGAGCAGGTGGCCTTCCGTGTTCTGTCCGACGATCTCGGCGACCTGCGCCGGCTGGACGCCGCGGGCCTTGGCGATGCGCTCGATCTGCCGCGCGGCATTCTCGGGCGAGATGTGCGGGTCGAGGCCCGAGGCCGAGGCCTGCACTGCGTCGGGCGGGATCGGCGCAGTGCCGTCGGCCGCGCGGCTGGCCTCGGCGTCGGTCTTGACCCGCGCCGCGAGATCCTCGTTCAGCGGCCCGAGATTGGAGCCGGAAGAGGAGGACGCGTCGTAGCCGTCCTTGCCGGCGGCCGAGGGACGCGGACGCAGATAGGCCTCGCCGGAGAAGTTCTGGCCGATCAGCGCCGAGCCGACGACCGCGCCGGAGCCGTTGCGGATCAGCGAGCCGCCGGCTTGCGCCGGGAACAGCGCCTGCGACACGGCGGTGACGCCGAGCGGATAGGCGACGCCGAGCAGGAGGGTGAACAGGACCATCGAGATGATGGCGGGGCGAAGATTGGAGACGAGGCTCATGGTTTTGGACCCGTGTGTCAGTAGCTTTGCCGTCATTGCGAGCGCAGCGAAGCAATCCAGGATAGGTGGAGCGAGACGCTGGATTGCTTCGCTGCGCTCGCAATGACGAGGGAGCGTCAGGCAAGCTTCAACGCGACGACGATCATGTCGATCAGCTTGATGCCGACGAAGGGCGCGATCAGCCCGCCGATGCCGTAGATGGTGAGGTTGCGCGAGAGCAGCTTGGCCGCCCCGATGGCGCGGTAGCGCACGCCGCGCAGTGCCAGCGGAATCAGCGCGACGATGACCAGCGCGTTAAAGATCACCGCCGACAGGATGGCGCTTTCGGGGCTGCCGAGCCCCATCACGTTCAGCCCCGACAGCGCCGGCAGCGAGCCGACGAAGAGCGCCGGTATGATGGCGAAGTACTTCGCCACGTCGTTGGCGATCGAAAAGGTCGTCAGCGCCCCGCGCGTGATCAGGAGCTGCTTGCCGACCTCGACGATCTCCAGAACCTTGGTCGGGTCCGAATCGAGATCGACCATGTTGCCGGCCTCGCGCGCGGCCTGCGCGCCGGTCTGCATCGCGACGCCGACATCGGCCTGGGCGAGGGCAGGGGCGTCGTTGGCGCCGTCACCGCACATCGCCACGAGGCGGCCCTTGGCCTGCTCGGCGCGGATGATGCGCAGCTTGTCCTCCGGGGTGGCCTCGGCGAGGAAGTCGTCGACGCCGGCCTCGGATGCGATCGCGGCGGCGGTCACGGGGTTGTCGCCGGTGATCATCACCGTGCGCACGCCCATGCGCCGCAGATCGGCGAAGCGCTCCTTGACGCCGGGCTTGACCACGTCCTTGAGATGGATGACGCCGACCAGCGCGCCGTTTTCGCTGACGGCGAGCGGCGTGCCGCCGGAGCGCGCGACCTTGTCGATCGCCTGCCGCAGCTCGGGCGGCACCTGGTTCTCGGACAGGTCGAGCGTCTTGAGCACGGCCTCGACCGCGCCCTTGCGCCAGCTCTTGCCCTCGGCGTCGAGGCCGGACTGCCGCGTCGTCGCGGTGAAGGGGATCGGCGTCGCCCCGGCCGGGGACTGGGCGGTTACGCCCTGGTTGCGGGCGAGCTCGACGATCGAGCGGCCTTCCGGCGTCTCGTCGGCCAAAGAGGCCATCAGCGCGGCGCGCAGCGCCGCATCGGGGCGCACGCCCGGCGCGGGCACGACCTCGACCGCCATACGGTTGCCGAAGGTGATCGTGCCGGTCTTGTCGAGCAGCAGGGTGTCGACGTCGCCGGCGGCCTCGACCGCGCGGCCCGAGGTCGCAAGCACATTGACCTTGAGCAGCCGGTCCATGCCGGCGATGCCGACCGCGCTGAGCAGCCCGCCGATCGTGGTCGGGATCAGCGTCACGAACAGCGCGCCGAGCACCATCGGATCGAGCGTGACGCCCGAGAACGCGCCCAAGCCCGTCAAGGTGACGACCGCGATCAGGAAGACCAGCGTCAGCCCGGCGAGCAGGACCGCGAGCGCGAGCTCGTTGGGCGTCTTGCGGCGGTCCGCGCCTTCCACCATCGCGATCATGCGGTCGAGGAAGGACGAGCCGGGCTGGGAGGTGACCCTGACCTTGAGCCAGTCGGAGACGACCGTCGTGCCGCCGGTGACGGCCGAACGGTCGCCGCCGCTCTCGCGGATCACGGGCGCGGATTCGCCGGTGATCGCGGCCTCGTTGACCGAGGCGACGCCCTCGACGATTTCGCCATCGGCTGGAATGACGTCGCCGGCCTCGACCAGCACGATATCGCCGGGCGCCAGCTCATGAGCCGGCGTCGGGATCATCGCATTGCGCGAGGCGTCGATGATCAGCTTGGCCTTGGTGGTGACGCGGGTGGCGCGCAGCGAGTCGGCGGCCGCCTTGCCGCGCCCTTCGGCGATCGCCTCGGCGAAGTTGGCGAACAGCACGGTCAGCCAGAGCCAGACCGCGATCTGGATGGCGAAGAGCGCCGGCTGGCCAGCTGAGATCGCGACGATGGCCGAGATGGAGGCGAGTGCGGCGACGACCTCAGTCGCGAGGATCACGGGGTTGCCGGCAAGCGCGCGCGGATCGAGCTTGGCGAAGGCGCTCTTCAGGGCCGTCAGGATGACGCCCTGATCGAACGCGCCGGATTTGGCGAGAGACTCTGATTTTGAAACAGAGATGGACATGGAACGGATTTCCTTTGTCGGCTCAGCGTGAGGCTGCGGCGCCAAGCAACTGGAAGTGCTCGACGATCGGCCCCAGCGCGAGCGCGGGGAAGAACTGCAGGCCGCCCAGGATCAGGATGATGCCGATGAGCAGGCCGACGAAGAGCGGGCTGTCGGAGGGCAGGGTGCCTGCGGTAGGCGCGAGCTTCGGCTTGGCCGCGATCGCGCCTGCTATGGCGAGCACGGGAATGGCGTACGCGAAGCGGCCGAGCAGCATCGCGATACCGAGCGTCGTGTTCCACCAAGGCGCGTTGGCGGTCAGGCCCGCATAGGCCGAGCCGTTGTTGCCGGCGGCCGAGGAGTAGGCGTAGAGGATCTCGGTCAGACCGCGCGGACCCTTGTTGAGCAGGCCCTCCAGCGCGATGGGCAGCACGGCCGCGACGCCCGAGAAACCCAGGATTGCCAGCGGCAGGATCAGCACCGCCAGCATGGCGAACTTGATCTCACGCGCCTCGACCTTCTTGCCGAGATATTCCGGGGTGCGTCCGACCATGAGGCCCGCGACGAAGACGGCGAGCAGCGCCATCGTCACCATGCCGTAGAGCCCCGAGCCGACGCCGCCCGGCAGGATCTCGCCGAGCTGGATCATGAACAGCGCCATGCCGCCGCCCAGCGGCATGAACGAGCTGTGCATGGAATTGACAGAGCCGTTCGACGCGCCGGTGGTCTGCGCCGCCCACAGCGCGGACGCCGCCGGCCCGAAGCGGACCTCCTTGCCTTCCATGTTGGCCGTAGGATTGCTGATTCCAGCAGCTGTTAGCGCAGGCTGCGGCGTCAGCGTCTCGGAGGAATAGATGATGGCGGCCGCCGCGCCGACCAGGATGACCATGGCCGCCAGCAGCGCGCGCGCCTCCTTGCGGGCTCCGGCCACGCGGCCGAAGGCGACGACGGTGCCGAAGGCGAGCGCATTGAGCGAAACGACCTCGATCAGGTTGGTTAGCGGTGACGGGTTTTCGAAGGGATGGGCGGAATTGACGTTGAAGATGCCGCCACCATTGGTGCCCCACTGCTTGATCGCCTCTTGGCTGGCGGTCGGCGCGAGCGAAATGACCTGCTTCACGCCTTCGATCGTCGCGGCCTCGACATTGGCCAGCAGCGTCTGCGGCACGCCGGCCGCGACCAGCGCCAGCGCGGTCACGATCGACAGCGGCAGCAGGACGTAGAGAACCACGCGGGTCAGATCGACCCAGAAATTGCCGAGCGTCTCGCCGCGATCGGCCGCGAAAGCCCGGGCGATGGCGGCTGCAACCGCAAGGCCCGCGCCGGCGGAGACGAAGTTCTGCACGGTCAGCCCGGCCATCTGGCTGAGATGGCTCATCGTCGTCTCGCCGCCATAGGACTGCCAGTTGGTGTTGGTGACGAAGCTGACCGCCGTGTTGAAGGCGAGATGCGGCGACAGGCCGTCGAAGCCCTGCGGGTTCAGCGGCAGAAGGTTCTGGAAGCGAAGCTGGAGATAGAGCATCACAAAGCCCGCCGCGCTGAAGGCGAGCAGCGCCCCGGCATAGCCGAGCCAGTTCTGCCCCTTCTTCCCGTCGATGCCGAAGGCGGCGTAAGTCAACCGCTCGACCGGCGCTAGCACCGGATCGAGCCAGGTGCGCCCGCCCGCCCAGACGCGGCCCATGAACAATCCCAGCGGCCATCCGATGGCCACCGTCAGCGCGATCGTGAAGACGATCTCGGCCCAGCCCCGCCAATCCATCGCGAGGTCTCCTTTGTGAATTGAGAGGTCAGAAGCGGTCGGGGCGCAGAAGCGCTGCGACCATGTAGACCGCGAGCCCAAGCGCCGCGGTCGCGTAGAGAAAGGTCAGCGCCATGGTCGTCAGACCTTGCGCAGCAGCGACGCATAGAGGCCGAAGAGCGCAAACGCCCCGGCACCGAGCGCGAGATAGAGAATGTCGGCCATGAGCCTTACTCCGGTCAGTTTCGACTGGAGAGATGGTCCCGACCTCCCTCAAGGGTCGAGCGGGAAGGGTGAGGCCGGGCATAAGGGTTGCGTAAAGACGCCGAGCGCCATGCATCGCGGCGTCCTGCCCGCAGCCGAGCGCTTGCCAAACGGCGATGCAGGCGGCATTGACTGGCGCTAAGCCGGAAGGGTGGCCGAGTGGTTTAAGGCAGCGGTCTTGAAAACCGCCGTGGGTGGAAGCCCACCGTGGGTTCGAATCCCACCCCTTCCGCCACTCTCGTCGCGCCGCCTTGCCGCCTGCGACCTGTCGCGCTGGCATCGTCGTCGATGCTCTTCTCGGACCTCTCCACCATTTCCGATCACGTCCGCGCGAGCACTTGGTCAGGGCATGACCTTCGCGGAACCTGTCGTCGCGGCCTGTGTTGATCGGACGCATCCGATACGGCGCGCGCGTCGTATCTGGTCCGCCAATACAAGGAGATGCGACCATGACGAAGCCGACGATCCGGATCGCTGTCGCCGCAGCCGCACTCGCGACCGCAGGCGCCGCGTTCGCCAATACGCCCGTCGAGGGCGACGCCATCAAGCAACTCGTCTCGGGCAAGCGGATTTATCTGGCCGCACCCATCGGCGGCGAGTTTCCGCTGTTCTATCGGCCCGACGGGCAGGTCGATGGCTCCGGCGAGGCCATTGGCCTGGGACGTTTCCTGAAGCCCAAGGACAAGGGCCGCTGGTGGGTGCGCGGCAATAATCTCTGCCAGAAATGGGAAACCTGGTATGACGGCAAGACGATGTGCTTCACCCTGACCGACCTTGGCGGGAGCAAGGTGAAATGGATTCAGGACAATGGCGACACCGGCGTCGCCCGCATCGGCAACTGAACTTCGGTTCCGTCCCGTCCTACCTGTAGATCACCCATCGATAATGGCTTTCCGCAGGCTCGCTCGCGCGGGCCTGTTTTGTTGCGAGCCGGCAACGCGCCCCGGCAAAGTTCCCGCATTGCACCGGCACCTTGACGGATGCCGCATTTTCGACACCTTTGTGACCGCTCAACGGCGTCATGGGAGTCCGTTAAGCGTGTGGTCGCCAGCGATCCTCCGCTTAACGCTCCCTTAACGGGATTGTCCGAAAACTTCGGTTTCGCCGCGACTGCGGCTTTGCCGACACAGTGGTTTTCGGCGCGAAAAGCGGAACGATGGAATGATGCGCGGCGAACGCTCCTCGGCCCCGACCGGTTCCAGCGAAATCCCGGGATCGGCCAGCAGCCCGAGCCGAAGCGATGTCGCCGTCCGTGCCGCGAAGCTGGGATGCGTCGTCATAGCCGGCTTGTTCCTGGCCAATTGCGCCAATGATCAGGTCGCCCGACGCGGCGGCAAATCGAAGGAAATCGGCGCGTTCTCCCACCCCAAGTACGGCACGGCCAGCCCCCGCGTCGTCGCCGAGGGGCAGGAGGTGCCAAAGGGCGGCGGCCGCCAGTTGATCGGCAAGAGCTATTCCATCGCCGGCAAGCGCTACACGCCCTATGACAAGCCGGTCGGCTACACTTCGGTCGGCACGGCGTCCTGGTATGGCGAGGCTTTTCATGGCCGCCGCACCGCCAATGGCGAGGTCTATGACCGCCATGGCATCAGCGCCGCCCACCCGACAATGCCGCTGCCGGCCTATGCCCGCGTCACCAACATGCTCAACAACCGCTCGATCATCGTGCGCGTCAACGATCGCGGCCCGTACCATGGCGGTCGGGTCATGGACGTGTCGCAGCGGACGGCCGACGCGCTCGCCTTCCGCCATCTCGGCACGGCCCGCGTGAAGCTCGAATATCTCGGCCAGGCCTCGCTTGGCGGCTCCGACGACAGGCTGCTGCTCGCGACGCTTCGCACCGACGGCCAGCCGGCGGCGATCCCGGGTACGAGCGCGCGCACCCTTGTCGCGAGCTCCACCGATGTTGCGCCGTCGCGTTCGCAGAGCGCCGATCTCGACGATGCTCCGGCCGAGCGCGAGCAGCCTGTGGTGCAGGCCTATGCGCCCGTCCGAACGATCGCACCCTCCGCGCCTGTATCTGCGACGCTGGTCTCAACCGTTCCGCCTGGCGGCACGCCGGTTCGCGCCGCGCCGCTGCCGCCAAGCCGGCCCTTCGACCTCGACACCATCGCGAACGCCGGCACGCCCGTCGTGGTTCCCGCGACGCTGCGCAGCACGCTGCCGCCGACCCGCACCACCGTCGCCAGCCTCTTCGCCGCACCGGAACGCGCGCCGGCGCAGCGCTTCTCGACATCGCATCCGCTGGCTCGCGATCTCGCTCCGCAGACCCTGCAGCCGCTGTCGCGAAATTGAAGCGCGCGAGGCTTGACCGGCCTCGCATCTCTCTGCTTCTGATCGCGGCATGATTAAGCGTGCCGATCTTCCGATGACCTGTTTCAGGCTGCCGAGGCTGATGCGGCTTCTTTCGGCTGCTGTCGGATTACTCGCCTGCGTGCTGACAACATCCCCGGCGACGGCTCAGGGCTTCCAGTCCGCCGCGCCGTATGCCGTGCTGATGGACGCAGCCAGCGGCACGATCCTCTACGAAAAGGCCGCCGACGAGCTGATGGCGCCGGCCAGCATCGCCAAGATCGCGACCGCGCTCGTCGCCTTCGAGGAGATCGCGCAGGGCCGCATGACGCTCGACACCGAGATCGGCGTCTCCGAGAACGCCTGGCGCAAGGGCGGCGGCGTCTCGGGCGGCTCGACCATGTTCGCGCAGCTCAACAGCCGCGTGAAGCTGTCCGACATCCTGCAGGGCATCATCGTCCAGTCCGGCAACGACGCCTCGATCGCACTGGCCGAGGCCGTCGCCGGAGACGAGGCGAGCTTCGCCCGGCTGATGACGGAGCGGGTGAGGGCGCTGGGGCTGACGAAATCGGTCTTCCGCAACGCGACCGGCATGGGCGACCCGCAGCAGAAGGTCACGGCCCGCGAGATGGCTCGGCTGTCGGACCACATCATCAGGACCTACCCCGAGCTCTACAGGATGTTCGGCCAGCGAGAATTCACCTGGAACAAGATCAGGCAGCAGAACCGCAATCCGTTGCTGACCATGGAGATCGGCGCGGACGGCTTGAAGACCGGCAATATCGACGAATCCGGCTACGGCCTGGTCGGCTCGGCGGTCCAGAACGGCCAGCGCCTGATCGTCGTCGTCAACGGGCTCAAGAATGCGCGTGACCGGGCGCAGGAATCGCGAAAGCTGCTCGAATGGGGCTTTCGCGCCTTCGAGGCGCGCCGGATTTTTGGCGAGGGCGAGATCGTCGGCGAGGCAAGCGTCTTCGGCGGCGAGAAGGGCCGCATCGGCTTGCGCGCCAAGGGGCCGGTTAGCCTGCTGATCCCGCGCGGCAGCGGCGAGCGGGTCTCAGCCCGCATCGTCTATCGTGGGCCACTGACCGCGCCGGTGCAGGAGGGCGCCGAGATCGGCCGGCTGCTCGTTACGCGCGGCGACGTCAAGACGCTGGAGATCCCCCTCTACGCGGCGGAATCGGTCGGACCCGGCACGCTGCAGCAGCGCGCGCTGGATGCTCTGCTCGAAGTCTCGACGGGCTGGGTCCGCAAGGCGCTGGGGCGAAGCTGAGCGGCGTGTCGGCAGGATGCTTCATCACGCTTGAAGGCGGCGAGGGGGCCGGCAAATCGACGCTGGCTCGCGCATTGGCGCAGCGGTTGCAGGCGCTTGGCCTCACCGTCGACCTGACCCGCGAGCCGGGCGGCTCGCCCAAGGCCGAGGCCATCCGCGAGACGATCCTGTCCGGGCAGGTCAAGCGCCATGGCCCATTCGTCGAGGCGCTGATGTTCGCGGCCGCCCGCATCGACCATATCGACCGCCGTATCAGGCCGGCCCTGACGCGCGGAGACTGGGTGATCTGCGACCGCTTCATCGATTCGACGCGGGTCTATCAGGGCGCGCTCGGCCGGATCGAGCCAGACCTGCTCGACGAACTCGAGCAGGTCACGATCGACGGATTGACACCGGACCTGACGCTGATCCTCGATCTTGATCCTGCGGCGGGGTTGATGCGGGCTGCCAGGCGCCGCCGTCCGGGGGAGGCGAGCGACCGCTTCGAGAGCGAGGCGCTCGATTTCCACACCAGGCTGCGGCAGGCCTATCTCGCCATCGCGGCCGAAGAGCCTGAGCGCTGCATCGTGCTGGACGCCGCCCTGGCGCCCGACGCGCTGGCGCAGGCAGCCTGGGAAGCGCTATCACAGCGGCTGCCGATTCCGCAGACCGCCTGACCAGATCGACCCCTGATGCTCCAGACGAGCGACGAACCCGATCGCCTGCCAAACGCGCCGCATCCGCGCGAGACGCTGGCCCTGATCGGGCACCATGCGCAGGAGCAGGCTTTCCTGACTGCGCTGCGCTCGGGCCGGGTGCATCATGGCTGGCTGCTGGGTGGGCCGGAAGGCGTCGGCAAGGCCAGCTTCGCCTACCGCGCCGCCCGCTTCATGCTGGCGGCGGGCGACCCTGTCGCAAGGGCTCAGGACGCGCGGGATCTCGCCATGCCCGAGCAGGACCTCGCCACCCGCCGCGTGATGGCGCAATCCCATTCCGATCTGCATGTGCTGAAACGCGGCCCGAAACCCGACGGCAAGGGCTATACCAGCAACATCCCGGTATCCTTCGTGCGCCGCGTGCTCGACCGCTTCGGCTCCAGCGCCGCAGAGGGCGGCTGGCGCGTCTGCATCGTCGACTGCGTCGAGGACATGGAGAGGCCTTCGGCCAATGCCTTCCTGAAGCTGCTGGAGGAGCCGCCGCCGCGCGCGCTGTTCCTGATCGTCTCGCATGCGCCCGGCCGCCTGCTGCCGACGATCCGCTCGCGCTGTCGGCTGCTGAGCTTTTCGGCGCTGCACGAGGATACCGTCGCACAAGCCGGGCTGATCGCGCTGGAGCGGATGGGCGGACCATACGACGCCTCGGCGCTGCCGCGCGCGGCGAAGCTGTCGGAGGGGTCGGTGCGGCGCGCGCTGACCTATGTCGCGCCCGAGACGCTGGCGCTGGTCGAGGCGGTTCGCTCTAGGCTCGACGCGCTTCCCGGCCTCGATATCACGGGCCTGCTGGCGCTGGCCGAGGATGTCGCCGGCAAGGCGGGCGAAGGCGACTTCCTGATCATGATCGAGACCGTGCAGGCCTGGCTCGGCGCCCATCTGCGCGCGCATGCCGGAGCCGGGGCGGCGCGCCTTGCACCGCTGGCGGAGGTATGGGACAAGCTCTCGCGCGCGGCCCGCGAGGTCGAAACCTACAACCTCGACCGCCGCCCACTCGTGATGACGATGTTTCATGATCTGTCGGATGCGGTCGCCCGCTCGCGCGCAGCGTGAAGCGAACCCTTCGGACTAAGCGCGCATGGCCACGGCCCAAAAATTCTATCTGACGACCGCGATCCATTACACCAACGGGCCGCCGCATATCGGCCACGCCTATGAGATGGTGGCGGCCGACGCGATCGCGCGCTTCAAGCGGCTCGACGGCTACGACGTCTTCGCCATGACCGGCACCGACGAGCATGGTCAGAAGGTGCAGCGCACGGCGGCCGCCGCCGGGCTCGATCCGAAAACCTATGTCGATGGCATCGCGCGGCGTTTCGAGGAGATGGAGCAGCGGCTGAACTGCTCCTTCGACCGTTTCATCCGCACCACCGACGCCGACCACCTGCCCTCGACGCAGGAGCTGTGGCGGCGGATGGAAGCCAATGGCGACATCTACCTCGCCAAATACTCCGGCTGGTATTCGGTCCGCGACGAGGCCTTCTATGGCGAGGAGGAGACGAAGCTCTTAGCCGACGGAACGCGGCTGGGTGGGCAGGGCACTCCGGTCGAGTGGGTCGAGGAAGAAAGCTACTTCTTCAGGCTGAAATCCTATCAGGACCGGCTTCTGAAGCTCTACGCGGACGTGCCGGATTTCGTTTCGCCGGAGACGCGGAAAAACGAGATCGTCTCCTTCGTCAAAGGCGGGCTGGAAGATCTCTCGATCAGCCGGACCACCTTCGACTGGGGGCTGCCCGTGCCGGGCGACCCGAAGCATGTGATGTATGTCTGGGTCGATGCGCTCAACAACTACGTCACCGGCACGGGTTTCCCGAACGCCGGCGATCCGCGCGCGCATTACTGGCCGGCCGATGTCCACATCATCGGCAAGGACATCGTCCGCTTTCACACGGTCTACTGGCCGGCCTTCCTGATGTCGGCGGGATTGGAGTTGCCCAAACGCGTCTTCGGCCATGGATTCCTGCTCTCGAAGGGCGAGAAGATGTCGAAGTCGCTCGGCAATGTCGTCGATCCGTTCGCGCTGGCCGAGGCCTATGGCGTCGATCAGCTCCGCTATTTCTTCCTGCGCGAGGTCTCGTTCGGGCAGGACGGCAATTACAGCCACGAGGCCATCGTCGGGCGGATCAACGCCGACCTCGCCAACGATCTCGGCAACCTGGCGCAGCGCTCGCTCTCGATGATCGCGAAGAACTGCGAGGGCAGGGTGCCCGCGTGCGGGACTCTGACCGAGGGTGACCTGGCTATGCTGGGACAGGCCGACGGCGCGCTGGCAAAGATACGCGCGGCCATGAACGATTTCGCGCTGCACGTTCTGCTCGCCGACCTCTGGGCGCTCATCGCGGAGGCGAACCGCTACTTCGCGGCCAACGAGCCCTGGCGACTGACCAAGACCGATCCGTCGCGGCGCGACACGGTGCTCTATGTCACTGCCGAGGTGCTGCGGCAGGTCGCGATCATGGTCCAGCCGGTGATGCCCGAGGCCATGGCCAAGCTGCTCGATCTGCTCGGCGTCGCGGCAGACGCACGCAGCTTCGCGACGCTGGGCGAGGGCGGTCGTCTTGCATCGGGAGCGGCGTTGCCAGCTCCGAGCGGCATCTTCCCGCGCTTTGTCGAGCCCGAGGCTGCCGCCTGATGCTGATCGACAGCCACTGCCATCTCGACTTCCCGGATTTCGCCGAGGAGTTGCCGGCCTATGTCGCCCGCGCCGAGGCCGCCGGCGTAAACCGGATGGTGACGATCTCGACCCGCGTGGCGAAATTCACGACCTATGCCGGAATCGCGGAGCGCTTCGCCTCGGTCTGGTGCAGCATCGGCACGCATCCCCATCAGGCGCATGAGGAACTCGACGTCACCGCCGAGCAGCTCGTGGCGCTCTCGGCCCATCCGCGTTGCGTCGCGATCGGCGAGGCGGGGCTCGACTATCATTACGACAAGAGCCCGCGCGAGGCGCAGGCGCAAGGCTTGCGCACCCATATCGCCGCCGCCCGCGTCACGCAGTTGCCGCTCGTGATCCATGCCCGGCAGGCGGATGAGGACATGATCGCGATCCTGCGCGAGGAAAGCGCCAAGGGCGCGTTCCCGGCGATCCTGCACTGCTTCACCGCCGGCGAAGCTCTGGCGATGACAGGCGTCGAACTCGGGCTCTACGTGTCGTTCTCCGGCATCCTGACCTTCAAGACCTCCGAGGAGATGCGCCGGATCGCGCGCCTCATCCCGCGCGACCGGCTGCTGGTCGAGACCGATGCGCCTTATCTGGCGCCCGTGCCGTTCCGGGGCAAGCGCAACGAACCGGCCTATGTCGTTGAGACGGCAAAGATACTCGGCGAGACGCTTGGTCTCGGATTCGATGAGATCGCAGCCGTCACCACGGCCAATGCGCGTCGCTGCTACTGGAAGATGGACGACGCCGCGCCGCTCGCCGCGGTCGCCTGACGGTGGCATCGGGATGGCGCTGACGATCACCATCCTCGGCTGCGGCTCGTCCGGCGGCGTGCCGCGGCCGGGTTCCGGCTGGGGCGCCTGCGACCCGACCGAGCCGAAGAACCGCCGGCGGCGCTGCTCGATCCTGGTCGAGCGCATCGGTCCGGCCGGCGCAACGCGGCTGATCGTCGATACCTCGCCTGATCTGCGCGAACAGTTGATCGACGCCAAGGTCCAGCATCTCGACGCGGTTCTCTATAGCCACGACCATGCCGACCACACCCATGGCATCGACGACATGCGCGCGCTGGTGCTGCACATGCGCCGGCGGGTCCCGGCCTATGCCGACGCCCGGACGGCCGAAACGCTGCTGCTGCGTTTTGGCTATATTTTCGAGACGCCGCCGGGCAGCTATTACCCGCCGATCCTCGACCTGCGTCCGCTCAGCGTCGGGCGCGTCCTGACGATCGACGGAGCCGGCGGCGAGATCGCCGCCTTGCCATTTTCGGTCGAGCATGGGCCCGGTTATGAATCGCTCGGTTTCCGGTTTGGCGATCTGGCCTATCTGCCCGATGTCAGCGTCGCTCCGGATGCCGCGAAGGCCGCCATGGCCGGGCTCGACCTGCTGATCCTCGACTGCCTGCGCGAGACGCCGCATCCGAGCCATCTCAGCCTGGCGCAGTCGCTCGACCTGATCGCGGAACTCAAGCCGCGCCGAGCGATCCTGACCAATCTCCATAACGATCTCGATTATGCAAGCCTTCGCAAGCGGATACCGGACGGGATTGATGTTGCGCATGACGGCATGGTAGTGACGGCCTGAGCCTCGCCACGCCGGACAGTACCGCCCTTTCACTGCTGTTTAGTTCCATAATATGTCTTATGCGAATGAAGCATCTGTCGGGCCGGCTTGCCAACGCGCGTTCGCAATGCCCTACTTGCACGCAACAGGCCGACCGGCCTGTCCTGATCGAAGGGCCGCCAAGAGCCTGTTCGAACGCTCCCGGGAGGACTTTGCTTCATGACACCGTCTCGCCGTCTTCTGATCCTTGCCGCCGCAACCAGCCTCGCGGCGCTGGCGGGGGCGCCCGCCTTCGCGCAGGCCTGGCCGCAGCGGAACATCACCTTCATCGTGCCGTTCCCCGCGGGCGGCGGCACCGACGCTTTCGCGCGGCCGATCGCGGCGCAGCTCGAGCAGCAGCTCGGCCAGCGCATCATCATCGAAAATCGCGCAGGCGCGGGCGGCACGGTCGGCGCGTCGGCAGCCGCCAAGGCTGCGCCGGACGGCTACACCTTCTTCGTCGGCGCGGCGCATCACACCATTGCGCCGTCGCTCTATCCGAAGCTCGACTACAACATCGAAACCGATTTCGTGCCGGTGGCGGTGATCGCCCAGCCGCCGCAGGTCATTTCGGTCCATCCCGGCAAGGTCCAGGCCAAGACGCTGGCCGAACTGATCGCCTTCGCCAAGGCCAATCCCGACAAGCTGAACTACGCCTCGGCCGGCAACGGCACGACGCATCATCTCGCGGGCGAGCTCTTCAAACTGGCGAGCAAGACCAGCCTGACCCATGTGCCCTATCGCGGCGCGGGTCCCGCCATGCAGGATCTGATCGCCGGCCAGGTCGATCTGATGTTCGACGGGCTTGGCACTTCCGCGCCGCAGATCCAGAGCGGCACATTGCGCGGACTGGCGGTCGCTGCGCCCGCACGCTCGCCGGCGATCCCCGACGTGCCGACGGCCAAGGAAGCCGGGCTCGAAGGCTACGAGGTCTCGACCTGGTATGCGCTCTGGGCTCCGAAGGGCACGCCGGCCGCGATCGTCACCAAGATGCAGGCCGAGGTCGCCACCGCCCTCAAGACCAAGATGATCGCCGACGCCTGGGCCAAGAACGGCTCCCCGATTCCGACCCTGACCGGCGCGGAGTTCGGCACGTTCGTGACCTCTGAGGTCGCGCGCTGGGGCAAGGTCGTCGCGGAGGCCAAGGTCAAGCTCGACTGAGGCCCAGCCGTCCGGGCTCGATTCAAACATCCTCCGCGCCCGCGCCGTCGATCACGGCGCGGGCGATTGTCATCGGGAAGCCGGCCCGCGCCAGCGCGGCGAGGTCCTTCTGGCGCGAGGCGATGCGATCCCCCCTCGCCCACGGACCGAGCCGCTTTCGCCTTGCCGCGATGCGTGCGGCCGCCAGCTCGTCATCGGGCTCCGACGCGCTCGCTTCCGCCGCCAACGCGCGCCCAACGCCTTTCGCCGACAATTTCGCCGCGACCGCGCGAGACGACTGGCCGCGACGGCGCAAAGAGGCCGCCCGCCCCTCGGCGAAGCGCCGGTCGTCGACCAGCCCCAACGACATGCAGGCCGCCACCACCTCGTCGAGCATGGCGTCGAACGAGCCGGGCTCGTCGCCATGGTGCCGGCAGCTCAGCGCGACCTTGCGCGCCAGCACGCGGCGCAGTTGAGCGGCGGGCGCGGCATAGCGTTCGAGATAGTGTTTGGCGGCGCGGCGCAGATAGTCCGGCGTGATCTTGCGCGGCGGCCGGCGCTCCGCCTTGCCGGCGCGAGGCGTCGACGCCCCCTCCTCCGCCACTAATCGTCTCCCGGCCTGGCGCGGCCGGCCTTGAGCGAAGCCCGCTTGTCCTTGGAGACCAGTCTGCGTTCCTTCGAGGCCTTGGTTGGCTTTGTCGGCCGCCGCACCTGCGGCTTCACCGCCGCCTCGCGGATCAGCTCCAGCAGCCGCCCCAGCGCCTCCTCGCGGTTGCGCTTCTGGCTGCGCTGGCCTTGAGCCACGATGACGATGACGCCGTCCTGTGTCAGCCGGCTGCCGGCGAGCTTCATCAGCCGGATCGCGACGTCGTTGGGCAACGATGGCGAGCGCCTGATGTCGAATTTGAGCTGGACGGCGCTCGACACCTTGTTGACGTTCTGCCCGCCCGGCCCCGAGGCGCGCACGAAATTTTCCTCGATCTCGCTCTCGTCGATGGCGATGGACGGGGTGACCTGAATCATGGGAGCAGGGTAGCGCATCTACAGGAGTTTTGCAGCGTGCAGCCCTCTCGCGACATTTCCCGCCTGATCGAGATCATGGCGGCGCTGCGCACGCCGGAAACCGGTTGCCCCTGGGATCTGGAGCAGGATTTCGCGTCGATCGCGCCGTACACGATCGAGGAGGCCTATGAGGTCGCCGACGCGATCGCGCGCGGCGACAGGGTCGATCTCAAGGATGAGCTCGGCGATCTGCTGCTGCAGGTCGTCTACCACGCCCGTATGGCTGAGGAGGAAGACTCCTTCGCCTTTCCCGATGTGGTGGAGGCAATCACGAAGAAGCTGATCCGCCGCCATCCGCACGTCTTCGGCGACGCGCGCGATCTAACGCCGGCGCAGGTCAAGGCGCTCTGGCACGGCATCAAGGCGCAGGAGAAGGCCGAGAAGGCCAACGCGAGAGCTGCAGCGGGCCTGCCGGAGAAAACCGAGGACAAGGGCGTGCTCGCCGGTGTGCCGCAGAACCTCCCTGCCCTCACCCGGGCCTGGAAGCTGCAGGCCAAAGCCTCGACCGTCGGGTTCGACTGGAACGACGCGAAGCTGGTGCTGGCCAAGGTCCGTGAAGAAACGGCCGAGATCGAGGAGGCGCTGGCGTCGGGCGATACGACGCATGTGAAGGAGGAGATCGGCGATCTGCTCTTCGTGCTCGCCAACCTCGCCCGCCATGTCGACGCCGAGCCCGAAGGCTGCCTGCAAGCCGCCAACGCCAAGTTCGAGCGGCGGTTCAGGGGGATCGAGCAGGCGTTGGAGGCGCAGGGGCGGTCGGTGAAGGACGCGACGCTTGAGGAGATGGAAGCGCTCTGGCAGGCGGTGAAGCGGGGTGAGAAGGGAACATGAGGCGCTGGAAAGAACCCTGGTCTGTAAGGAGAGGGGTTCCTCGCGCCTCTCGCGGTTAGGATGGGACTTTATCGGCCCTGCCGCTCCGCCTTGGGGAAGCGCGCGCCGAAAGCCCCTTCCCGCTCCGGCGGCAGTCTGACGGTCAGACTCAGACTCCCGTCCTCAGCATCCTCACGCTCAAGGATTTCGCCATTGGCGTGGAGCCAGGCCAGCGACTTGCCGTCGCCCGGTTCCAGCCGCAGATGGTAGACCGGCCGGCTCCTGGCGATGCGGCTCTCGATCGCGTCGCAGAGCGTCGGAACGCCCTCGCCGGTCAGCGCCGAGACCAGCACAGGGCGCGAAACCTCGGGTTTCAGCGCCGCCAGCCCGTATTGCCGCTCGCGCTCCTCGTCTGAGAGCAGGTCCGACTTGTTCCAGACCTCCAGCACGCGCTGGCCGTCATCGGGGTCGATGCCGAGATCGCGCAGGATGCCCTGCACGTCGGCGGCCTGGGCCTGCGTGTCGTCATGGGCGACGTCGCGGACATGCAGCAGGACATCGGCCTCGATCGCGTCTTCCAGCGTTGCGCGAAACGCCGCGACGAGTTGCGTCGGCAGGTCCGAGATGAACCCGACGGTGTCGGAGAGCATGATGCGCGCGCCATGCGGCAGCTTGATCGCGCGCGCGGTCGGGTCGAGCGTGGCGAACAGCATGTCCTGCGCCAGCACCTCGGCCGAGGTCAGCCGGTTGAACAGCGTCGATTTGCCGGCATTGGTGTAGCCGACCAGCGCAACCACCGGATAAGGCACGCGCTTGCGGCTGGCGCGGTGCAGCGAGCGGGTGCGTTTGACGGCCTCCAGATCGCGCTCGATCTTGGTCATGCGCTCCTGGATGATGCGCCGGTCCGCCTCGATCTGCGTTTCGCCTGGCCCGCCGAGGAAGCCGAAGCCGCCGCGCTGGCGCTCAAGATGGGTCCACGACCGCACAAGCCGGCTCTTCTGGTAGTTGAGATGTGCGAGTTCGACCTGCAATGCACCCTCACGGGTGCGTGCGCGCCGGCCGAAGATTTCGAGGATCAGCCCGGTGCGGTCGATGACCTTGCAGCCGAAGGCCTTTTCGAGGTTGCGCTGCTGCACCGGCGAGAGCGCGCAATCCATCACGACGAGGCCGATCTCCTCGATCCTGATGCGCTCGACCAGTTCCTCGACCTTGCCCTTGCCGAGATAGGTCGCAGGCCTGAGCGCGCTCAGCAGAACCTGGATCGGCTCGATCACGGTCAGGTCGATCGCGGCGGCTAGGCCCACCGCCTCGTCGAGGCGAGCCGCGAAGGAGCGCTGGTTGGCAAGCGATGCCGCGCCGCGCTGGACATAGGGACCGACGACATAGGCGCGGGTTTTCGCGGCAATGTCGCGTTCGATCTCGTCGAGCGGTTTGGTGACGGGCGGCGTCTCGGACGGTCCGCCGCGCCCTGCCCTGGCCATCAGGACTTGTCCGTGTCCTCCGGCTCGAACAACTGCACCGGGTGGCCGGGCATGATGGTCGAGATCGCATGCTTGTAGACGAGCTGCGAATGACCGTCGCGCCGCAGCAGAACGCAGAAATTGTCGAACCAGGTGACGACGCCCTGCAGCTTCACGCCGTTGACGAGGAAGATCGTCAGCGGGATCTTCTGCTTGCGGACGTGATTGAGGAAGGTGTCCTGAAGGTTTTGTGCCCGCTCTGCGGCCATGTTAGCACCTGTTGTTGGGATCGCATCGGGTTCAGGCCCGCGATCCAGTTCGTTCCGTTCGCAGGCGCGAAGTCAGCGCCGCCCTGCATCGAAACACCGATGATTCATTAAATCGTCGAGTTACGTCGTAAAGCAAGGGTTGCAGGTCCTGCATTTCGCGCATCACACCTGCGTATTGCGCAGACGTGCATGCAAGAATCGCCGCATGGCTGTCAGCCGACGCCAAGCGACTTCAGTTTGCGGTGCAGCGCGGAACGCTCCATGCCGATGAATTCAGCCGTACGCGAGATGTTGCCCGAGAAGCGCGCGATCTGTGCGATCAGATATTCGCGCTCGAAGATTTCGCGGGCGTCGCGCAGCGGCAGACTCATCAGCCGCTCGCCGCCGGAACCCGACGGCGTCGTCGGCACCATTGCGCCGACCTCGGCCGGCAGCATGTCGATGGTGATGTCTGCGGTCGGATCGCCCTTGGTCAGGATCATCAGCCGTTCGACATTGTTGCGCAGCTCACGGACATTGCCTGGCCACTGATGCGATTGCAGCACGGCCATCGCGTCGGAGCCGATCCGCCTTTGCGGCAGCCCGGTGGCGATCGAGATCTGCTCCATGAAGAAATCGATCAGCTCGGGCACGTCCTCGCGCCGCTCCGACAGGGCCGGAACGCGCACCGGCACGACGCTGAGCCGATGGTAGAGATCCTCGCGGAAATGCCCCTCTCCGATCAGCCTGGCGAGGTCGCGGCTGGTCGAGGAAATGATCCGGACATCGACATGGACGCGCGTGGTCCCGCCGACGCGCTGGAAATTCTGATCGACCAGCACGCGCAGGATGCGGTTCTGCGTCTCGCGCGGCATGTCGCCGATCTCGTCGATGTAGAGCGAGCCGCCATGCGCCTCCTCCAGCGCGCCGACGCGGCGCGAGCGGCCCTCGCCCGCTTCGACGCCGAACAGCTCTTCCTCCATCGTCTCGGGCGTGATGGTGGCTGCGTTGATCACGATGAACGGCGCCGAGGCCCGGCTCGAGGCCTCGTGCAGCGTGCGCGCGGCCAGTTCCTTGCCGCAGCCGGGCTCGCCGGTGATCAGCACGCGGGCATTGGTCGGCGCCACGCGTTCGATCGTCTGGCGCAACTGGTTGACCACGGTCGAGCGGCCGACGATGCGGCTCGCCTGCACGGAACGCGTCTTCAGTTCGCGAACTTCGCGGCGCAGCCGCGAGGCTTCCAGCGCGCGCTCGGCCACCAGCACGAGCCGGTCGGCCTTGAACGGCTTCTCGATGAAGTCGTAGGCGCCGCTCTTGATGGCAGAGACGGCGGTCTCGATGTTGCCGTGGCCGGAGATCATCACGACCGCAAGGTCGGGATGGCTCTCCTTGATCAGTTCGAGCACCTGCAAGCCGTCGAGCCGGCTGCCCTGCAGCCAGATGTCGAGGAAAACGAGGTTGGGGCGGCGCGCCGCGATAGCCGCCAGCGCCTCGTCGGCGGAGCCGGCCTTGCGGGTGCGGTAGCCCTCGTCCTCGAGCAGGCCGGCGACGAGTTCGCGGATATCGACCTCGTCGTCGACGACCAGAATGTCAGCGCTCATGCGATTATCCCGTTGTCATGGTCTTGTCGGCTCGGCACGGCGCGCTCGCGCCCACCCGGCGCTGCGTCCTCCGGCTCATCGGAGGGACCGTCCTCCGGAAACCACAGCCTGATCCGCGCGCCGCGCTTGCCCTCCACGGCGTCCGGCCGGTCGAGCAGCTCGATACCGCCGCCATGGTCCTCCAGAATCTTGCCGACGATGGCGAGGCCGAGTCCCGTGCCGCCCTCGCGCGTCGTCATGTAGGGTTCGAGCAGCTTCTGGCGCTGGTCGGCCGGCAGGCCCTTGCCGTTGTCGATGACGTCGATGACGATCCGGCCGTCCGGCATGCGCTCGAAGGCGACATCGATCCGCCCGGGCCCGCGCTGATCCATCGGAACCGCCTCGATCGCCTCGGTCGCGTTCTTGATCACGTTCGTCAGCGCCTGCGAGATCAGCCGCCGGTCGAACTGCGCCGGAACCGGCGTCTCCGGCAGACTGTCGGCGATGGTCAGATCGGGATTGCCCACCCGCATCAGGAAAACGATCTGACGCACGGTCTCGACGATGTCTTCGCGCGCGAGCGCCGGCTTTGGCATGCGCGCGAACGAGGAGAATTCATCGACCATGCGGCGGATGTCCTCGACCTGCCGCACGATCGTGTCGGTGCATTGATCGAAGATGTCCTTGCCCTCGACGATGACTTTGCCGAAGCGGCGCTTGATGCGCTCGGCCGAGAGCTGGATCGGGGTGAGCGGGTTCTTGATCTCATGGGCGATGCGACGGGCGACATCGGCCCAGGCGGCGGTGCGCTGCGCCGAGACGAGATCGGTGATGTCGTCCAGCGTCACGACGAGGCCGGCGCCTGCCCCCTCGCCTTCCCTGACGGCGCGGACATTGACCATGCGGTCGCGTCCGCCGCGCGTAATCGCGACCTGTCCTGACACGAGCCGCTGGCGGCCCTGCAGGGCGTCAGCGACGCTGGCCGCGATCTCGGGCGCGGCGCGCGCGATCGGTTCTCCGAGCAGCCGCCCGCTCGTGCCCAGCAGGCTCTCGGCCGAACGATTGACGATGGTGATGTGGCCGTCGCCGTCGAGGCCCAGCACCCCTGAGGAGACGCCCGACAGCACGGTTTCGGTGAAGCGCCGTCGCCGGTCGATCACGTCGCTGGCGGTGATCAGCCCGTCGCGCTGGCGGCGCAACTCCGCCGTCATCTTGTTGAAGGTCTCGCCGAGATGGGCGAGATCGCCCTCCGAGCGGCGGATCGGCACCTGAACGTAGAAGTTGCCGCTCGAGACCTGGTCGGTAGCGTGGATCATCCGCCTGATCGGCGTCACCAACGCGTTGGCGAAGCTCAGGCCGAGCCAGACCGCCGAGAGCAGCAGGATCACAGCGATCAGCCCGTACATTGACGCGAAGGCGATCTGGACGCCCCTTCGGCGCTGATCGATGGAGAGATATTCGAGCGCAGCCCCGCGCGCCACGGTCGGGAATTCGACAGCGAGAGGATCTACCTCGCGCGCGATGTGAAGATAACCGTTCTCATAGGCCGGCAGGCTGACCAGCGCTCCGAAGACCCGCCCCTCGCGCGGGACAATGCAGATCGGCTCCGGCGCGGCCTTGGCGTCGTCAAAGGCAGCCTGGTCCGGCTTGGCCGCATCGCGCAGAACGTCGATCTGGGCCCGGGCGATGACGGTGTCGGGCGGCCGCATGATCGCCGCCACGGGAGCGCCCAGCGCCGTCGCGCGTGCGGTCAGGAAGCTGTCGAACCATTTGCGATCGACGTCGAAGGCGGGCCTCGCCCGAGTCAGATCGTCGGCGAGGATGCGGATTTCGCGGCCGAGCGCGCTGCACTGGCCGGCGGTGTAGGCGTCGGCGACATCGACGGATTTGAAGATCGCGTCGCGCATGCGGTCGGAGAACCACGGCGCGAGCCCGCGCTCGATGGTGACAGTGGCGATGACCGCGACCAGCACCGCCGGCAGCGCCGCAACGATGCTGAACAGGCTGACGATCCGCACATGCAGGCCGGCCGCCGCCGCGCCCGCGCGCCGCGCGCGAATCAGCACCGCCGCCTCGAAGGCCACGATGATCAAGAGGAGCAGGATCAGCAGGCCGTTCAGCACGAAAACGCCGACCACGACCTCGTGGACCGGCGCGATCGGCGTGACGCCCGACAGCACGAGGAAGGTGACCAGCGCCGAGATCAGCGCGAAGGCCACGACGATCGCGCCGAGCCAGCCCGAGACGCGCCGTGGCGGATCCTCGCCCCTCGGCATGATTTTCACGTCGGTGGTGGAAACGGACACGAGGCTCGACAACTCCGGTGGACCGGCCTTCGAATGGCTGGACCCTGCGCGCGCACTGATGCGCCGCCGCAACGGTGTTGTCAAAATATGACATAGGAAAGGCGGCGGCCGCGCACCGCCGATCGCGTCACCGCGGCGAGCGCACCACCTGCATGTCGAGTTCGCGGATTTTCTTGCGCAGCGTGTTCCGGTTGAGGCCGAGAAGCTCGGCCGCGCGGATCTGGTTCCCCCGCGTCGCGGCGAGCGCGGCCGCGATCAGCGGCGGTTCGACCTCGCGCAGGATGCGATGATAGAGGCCTGGCGGCGGGATATTGTCGCCGAACCCGCCGAAATACTGGTTGAGATGGCGTTCGACGGACCCCGACAGCGTCTCGGCCCGCTCCTGCGTGGTCCCGCCGGAAAAGCTGCTCGACGACGTCGCCGGCTGCAGTTCCGCATCGACGATCGGGGCCGTGATCGTCTCCTGGGGATACAGAGCAGCGAGACGCCTAACGAGATTTTCCAGTTCGCGGACATTGCCGGGCCAGCGATAACGCCGCATCACGTCCATCGCTTCCGAATCGATCTGCTTGCGCGGCAGCCCTTCCTTCTCCACCAGCGTGAAGAAGTGCCGCACCAGATCGGGAATGTCCTCGACACGCTCCCGCAGCGGCGGCAGCCGGATCGGCACGACGTTGAGACGGAAGAACAAATCCTCGCGGAACAACCCCTGCGCGATCGAGATGCGCAGATCCTTGTTGGTTGCCGCCACGATGCGGACATTGGTCTTGATAGGCGTGCGACCGCCGACCGTGGTGTATTCGCCCTGCTGGAGCACGCGCAGAAGCCGCGTTTGCGCCTCCATCGGCATGTCGCCGATCTCGTCGAGGAAGAGCGTACCGCCCTCGGCCTGCTCGAAGCGGCCTGAGGACCGCGTCAGCGCGCCGGTAAAAGCCCCCTTCTCGTGGCCGAAGAGTTCGGATTCGATCAGATCCTTTGGGATCGCCGCCATGTTGATCGCCACGAACGGCCCGTTCTTGCGCTTGCCGTAGTCGTGCAGCGCGCGCGCCACCAGTTCCTTGCCGGTGCCGGATTCGCCGTTGATCATCACGGTCAGGTCGATCGGCATCAGCCGGGCGAGCGCGCGGTAGACGTCCTGCATGGCTGGCGAGCGGCCGATCAGCGGAATATCGTCGGGCTCGGCGGCATGCCCGCGCGCCGCCTCGCCGCGCGGGCGCGACAGGGCCCGCCCGACGATCGCGACCAGCTCCTTCAGGTCGAAGGGTTTTGGCAGGTATTCATAGGCGCCGCGCTCGGACGCCTTGATCGCCGTCATGAAGGTGTTCTGCGCGCTCATCACGATGATCGGCAGTTCAGGCCGCACGCGCTTGATGCGCGGCAGCAGGTCGAAGGCGTTGCCGTCGGGCATCACGACGTCGGTGATGATCAGGTCGCCGAGCCCCTGCGCGGCCCAGGTCCAGAGCGTCGCCGCTTGGCCGGTGGTCCGCACCTCGTAGCCGGCCCTCGCCAGGGCCTGATTGAGCACGGTGCGGATCGCGGCGTCGTCGTCCGCGACGAGAATGTTACCGGTCGGCATTCAATCTGGTCCTGTAGTCCTCAAGCCGTCTGCCTGGTGCGGGGCTGATGCAGCGGCAGCAGAATTCTGAAAATCGTCCGGCGGGGAGCGGAGTCGCATTCGACGATCCCGCCATGATCGCCGATCACCTTGGCGACGAGTGCAAGTCCAAGGCCACTGCCCTGCGCCTTGGTGGTAACGAAGGGATCGAACAGATGCGGTAGCAGATCGCCCGGCACGCCGGGCCCGTTGTCGCGGATGCCGATCTCCAGCGGTAGCGCGATCCGGCCCGGCGAGCCCGCGAGTTGCATCCGGATGCCGGGGCGATAGGCCGTCGTCAGACTGATCTCGCCGTCGATCGCTTGCGTACCAATGGCTTCGGCGGCGTTCTTCACGAGATTTAGCAGCACCTGAACGAGCTGGTCGCGGTTGCCGGCCACCGGCGGCAGCGACGGATCGTAGATCTCGTTGAAGCGGATGTGCCGGGCGAAACCCGACTGCGCCAGCCGCTTCACATGGTCGAGCACGTCATGGACGTTGACCGCGTCGCGCTCGCTGGGCCGCTCGTCGCCGAAGAGTTCCACGCGCTCGACGAGCTTCACGATCCGGTCGGTCTCGTCGCAGATGAGTTGGGTCAGGATGCGCTCGCTATCGGGGACCGAGGCCTCGAGCAGCTGCGCCGCCCCGCGAATACCCGAGAGCGGATTCTTGATCTCGTGAGCGAGCATCGCCCCGAGCGCCGTAATCGAGCGCGCCGCCCCGCGATGGGTCAGTTGCCTGTCCATTTTTTCGGCAATTGTCCGTTCTTGCAGCATCAGAACGACTGCGTCGCCCAGACTGGACAACGGCGAGGCAAAGACATCGACGACCCGATCGACGCCCAGACGCGGCGATCCGAGATCGAGCCTGTACTCGCTGACGCTCGCGCCACGCCGGCGCACCTCGTCGACCAGCGCCAGCACGGGCGAGCCGAAGGCGATCAGATCATCGATGCGCTGGCGCTTCAGCACGACGGCGCTCGACTGGAAGAAGTCCTCGGCCGCCGTATTGGCGTAGAGCACGCCATGCATCTCGCCGATGACCAGAACCGGCATCGGCAGCACGTTGAGGGCCTGGATTTCGAGCGAATCGAGCAGGAAATCCTCCCCGCCTTTGCCGCCAGCGTCGATGAACGCCATCGCCATACGCAACATTCCTCGTTTCAGGCCGCGACGCGGCCGCACTCACGCGTGAAGAGCCGCTCCAGCGCGGCCAGCACCGCGGCAGGCCGGTCGGATGTCAGAAGAACCTGCCGCGATGCGGCATCGGGCACGCAGCCGCTGGCGAGCGCCTCATCGGCATAGGCCGCCAGATGCTTGCGGGCATGGCGCACGCCATGGGCGACGCCCAACAGGCCCAGAAGTCCCTCATAGTGCTCGCGCGCCACACCATGCTTCTGCGCGACGGACAGGCGCGGCGGCGTGCGGCCCTCAAGCGCCGCTCCGATCTCGCCTGCGAGCCAGGGCCGGCCAAGGGCCGCGCGGCCGACCATGACGAAATCCGCCCCAGACTGGTCAAGGCAGGCTCTCGCATCGTCGAGATCGTGAATGTCGCCATTGGCGACGAGCGGAAACGCACCCTGCGCCCGCACCGGCGCGATGGCGCGCCAGTCGGCCTTGCCCTTGTAGAATTGCTGGCGCGTGCGGCCATGCACCGTGATCATCGCGGCTCCCGACGCTACCGCGCGGCGCGCAAGCTCTGGCGCGTTGCGCGAGGCGTCGTCCCAGCCCAGCCGCATCTTGACCGTCACCGGCACGGACACGGCCTTGACGGCGGCCTCGACCAGCGCGAGCGCATGGTCGAGATCGCGCATCAGCGCCGAGCCGGCCCAGCCCCCCGTCACCTTCTTCGCCGGGCAGCCCATATTGATGTCGACGATCGCCGCGCCGTTGGCCTCGGCGAGCCTGGCCGCCTCGCCGAGCCAGCGCGGATCGCAGCCGGCAAGCTGGACGACATGCGGATCGATGCCGGCGCCCTCGGCGCGAATGCGATATTCGTCATTGCCGCGCACGAATTCGTCAGACGCGACCATCTCCGAGACGACGAGCCCCGCGCCGTGCCGGGCGGCGATGCGGCGCATGACGATGTCTGTGACGCCCGACATCGGCGCGAGGAAAGCCCGTGATGCAAGAGCATGACCGCCGATCGAGGGCGTGTTCGTCCCCGCGCGGTCGATGCTCGTCAAAGTTGCGCCTGAATTAGAGGCAATTTCCATTGTGCATATTTATTGGACATTGCTGCAGCAGCGCAAGAGCCTTGCGTCGATATTGCAGTGCGTCATTGCCGCACCCCTGCCGCACCCACCGGGGCCGTTCCATCGTGCTTGGCCTTTGCGCCGGCTGCGATTATCACCAAAATCCTTGCGGGACCATGGATGCGGCGAAACGTGACAACCGAAAACCCTGCCGCGGTCGCGGTCCTGCTGGTCGCGGCCGGTCGCGGTCTGCGCGCCGGAGGCGACGTTCCTAAGCAATACAGGCTGCTGCAGGGCAGGCCGGTCCTTGCCCATGCGCTGATGCCTTTTACGGCTGATCCGCGGATCGCGCGCATCGTCGTGGCGATCGCCGCAGGCGACGAGGCACGCTATGCCCAATGCATCGCCGGCGAAAAAACGAACAGGTTGCTCGATCCGGTCCAGGGCGGCGAGACCCGTCAGGACTCGGTCCGGCTCGGCCTGCGCCGGCTGGCCGAGGATGGCTTTGCGGGCCCTGTTCTCGTACATGACGCGGCCCGACCCTTCGTCTCTCCCGCGCTGATCGATCGTGCCATCGCGGCCATGCGCAGCGAGATCGCCGCCATCCCGGCCCTTCCCGTCACCGACACGATCAAGCGCCTCGACGAGGCCGGCCGCATCGCCGAGACGCCGCCGCGCGACCGGCTGGTCAGCGTGCAGACGCCGCAGGCGTTCGATCTCAATGCCCTTCTTGCCGCCCATGAGCGCGCGCATGAGCTAGGCCTCGGCGGCTTCACCGACGACGCCGCGTTGATGGAGTGGGCAGGGCACGCGGTTGCGACCTTCACCGGGGAGACGACCAACCTGAAACTGACCCATCCCGAGGATATGTCGGGCCTCGACGCACGGGCGCTGACCGTCCGCGTCGGCACCGGCTACGATGTCCACGCCTTCGGGCCGGGCGACCATGTCTGGCTTGGCGGCATCCGTATCGCCCATGATCGCGGCGTGCTCGCCCATTCCGATGGCGACGTCGCGCTTCACGCCCTCACCGACGCGCTACTCGGCGCGCTGGCGGATGGCGATATCGGCACGCATTTCCCGCCGAGCGACCCGCAGTGGCGCAACGCGGCCTCGTCACGCTTCCTCGCCTTCGCGGCCGAGCGCGTGGCAAAGCGCGGCGGCCGCATCGACCATCTCGACATCACCGTCGTCTGCGAGGCCCCGCGCATCGGCCCCCATCGCGAGGCGATCCGCGCCGAGATCGCCCGCATCGCCGGCATCGCCGTCTCGCGCATCGCGATCAAGGCAACGACCTCCGAGCGCATGGGCTTTACGGGGCGCGGCGAAGGTCTGGCTGCGCTCGCGACCGCAACGATCCGCCTGCCGGACGAGGACTGATCCAATGTTCGACAGCGAAATTACCGCGCGCGCCATCGCCGTGCTGGAGGCCTGCCGGGCTAAGGGCCTGACGGTCGCGACGGTTGAATCGTGCACCGGCGGCCTCGTTGCGGCCGCCCTGACCGCGATACCCGGCTCGTCGGACGTTGTCGCCGGCGGGCTCGTGACCTATTCCAACGCCGCCAAATCGGCACTTGCCGGCGTGCCTGCCCCGCTGATCGCCGGGCACGGCGCGGTCAGCGGGCCGGTGGCGCGCGCCATGGCGGAGGGCGGCCGGGCGCGGCTGGCGTCGAGCCTCGCGGTCTCGCTCACCGGCGTCGCCGGACCGGGTGGCGGCAGTAAGGCGAAGCCGGTCGGGCTGGTCCATTTCGCCTGCGCCTCGCCTGGCCGAACCGTCCACCGCGAAGAGCGCTTCGGTGCGCTGTTGCGTGACGAGATCAGGCGGCGTTCGGTGCTGGTGGCGCTGGAGATGCTGATCGAAGCGGCGCAGTCAGGCTGAGGGGGGTCAGCCCCCTGCCGCCGGCAGCGGCGTCGCGCCCCGGCCGTAAACCAGATCGGCGCGGCGCTCGAAGGCTTCGGAGAACTTGCGGAACGCCTTGTCGAACATCGCGCCCATCAAAAGGCCGAGCATGCGGCTGGCGAATTCATAGGAGATGAAGAAGCCCACTTCGCAGCCGGCCTCGTGCGGCCTGAAGCTCCAGCGGTTCTCCAGATGCCGGAAGGGCCCGTCGACATACTCGACCAGGATCTTGAGGTTTTCCGGGTCGAGCGTGACCCGGCTGGTGAAAGTCTCGCGGATCGCCTTGTAGCCGACGCTCATATCCGCCAGTAGCACCTCGCCGCCGCCTTCGCGTGGGGTGCGGCGGCGCACGGTGAGCCCCTCGCACAGCGGTAGGAACTGCGGATACTGCTCGACATCGGCGACGAGCGCGAACATCTGCTCAGGTGAATGCCGCACGCGCCGCGCGGAATTGAACATCGGCATCGGGAGCGTCGCCTCAGCCGAGTTTGGCGGCCCGCGCCGCGCGCAGCTTGGCGAAATCCTCGCCGGCGTGATGCGAGGAGCGCGTCAGCGGCGTCGACGACACCATCAAAAACCCCTTCACATAAGCGATCGCCTCGAAGCCCTTGAACTCGTCGGGCGTGACGAAGCGGATCACCGCATGATGCTTGCGCGAAGGCGCGAGATACTGGCCGATGGTGATGAAATCGACATCGGCCGAGCGCAGATCGTCCATCAACTGGAGCACCTCGTTCCGCTCCTCGCCGAGACCGACCATGATGCCGGATTTGGTGAAGATCGTCGCATCGAGCTCCTTCACGCGCTGCAGCAGCCGCAGCGAATGGAAATAGCGCGCACCCGGCCGCACCGTCAGATACTTGCCCGGCACGGTCTCCAGATTGTGGTTGAACACATCGGGTCTGGCCGCAACCACGATCTCCAGCGCGCCGGGCTTGCGCAAAAAGTCCGGCGTCAGGATTTCGATCGTAGTGCCGGGCGAAGCGGCGCGGATCGCGCGGATCACCTGCGCAAAATGCTCGGCGCCGCCATCCTTGAGATCGTCCCGGTCGACCGAGGTGATCACGACATGCTCCAGCCCGAGCTTGGCGACGGCCTCAGCGACCTTGCGCGGCTCGTCATGGTCGAGCGGCTCGGGCACGCCGGTCTTGACATTGCAGAAGGCGCAGGCCCGCGTGCAGGTGTCGCCCATGATCATGAAGGTGGCGTGCTTCTTCTCCCAGCACTCGCCGATATTGGGGCAGCCCGCCTCCTCGCAGACCGTGACGAGCTTGTTTGCTTTCACGATCTCCTTCGTCTCGGCCCATTTCGGCGAGCCGGGCGCCTTGACCCGGATCCAGTCCGGTTTGCGCAGGATCGGGTTCTCGGGCCGCTTCTGTTTTTCAGGATGGCGCACGTCGCCGGCATCGGCTTTCGGGTTGCCGATATTCGGGCGCGGATCGCGGTTCAGAAGGTCGAGAACGAGGGCCATGGCGTGGTTCCATCGCGGCCGCGTTTCGGCGGCCGCCTGAGCGATCTAGCTAATCGTCAAGGCGGCGCAGGGCAACCGCGTCAGTTGCGCCCCCGCGCCGCGTTCCAGACCACGATGACGATCACCGCACCCGCCACGGCCGCCGCCAGCGTGCGCCAGAAGCCGAAAATCTGGATGTCCATCAGCTCGGCGACGCGGCTGCCGATGAAGGAGCCCGCCACACCGACCAGCATGTTCGTGAACAGGCCATGGTCGGACGATGTCAGCCGCTCGGCAATCCAGCCCGCCAGCATGCCGATCAGGAGAGTGGCGAAGAAGCCGTAGCCCGGCTGGGCCATGGTGGCGGCGAAACTCTGCATGGGATCGGTCCCTCGGAAAGCGCTTTGCAGCGCCGCAACACAATTGAACTCAGCGGAGCAGCGTCAGTTCAGGCGATGAAGCGCGCCAAAAGCACCACCAGGATTGCGCCCAGCACCGCCATCGCCGCCTCGTCGAGGAAAGCATGGCCAGTGCGCACGCGCCAGCCGGTCAGCCGCACCAGCCCCTGACCGACCAGCATGCCGAGCACGCCCACCACCGCATGGCGGACGAGCCCGCCGCCCCCGACGATCAGGCTGGCGGCGAAATCCCGTGACTGTGCCGAGCGCGATCGTCGGGACGAGCCTGCGCCAGTCCAGCATCAGACCGCCGCCGGGCGGCAGGATCTCGATCTGGTCGTCACGAATGACGCGTTCGGGCTCGGGCGGTTTGCGGGTTCTGGTCGGCATGGAGCGCATATGGGAAGCCCGACGAGGAAGTCGAGCCTCGGTTTCGGCGTCAGGCGTTCAGCACCTTGCCATAGGCGTCGAGCACGCTTTCCTTCATCGTCTCCGAGATCGTCGGATGCGGGAAGATGGTGTGCATCAGCTCTTCCTCGGTGGTCTCGAGGTTCATGGCCACGACGAAGCCCTGGATCAGCTCGGTCACCTCCGCGCCGACGAGATGCGCGCCGAGCAGCTTGCCGGTTTTGGCGTCAAAGATCGTCTTGACCATGCCGTTGTCCTCGCCGAGCGCCACGGCCTTGCCATTGGCGACGAAAGGGAAGCGGCCGACCTTGAGTTCATGGCCGGCGGCCTTCGCCTTGGCCTCGGTCAGGCCGACGCTGGCGATCTGCGGGTGGCAATAGGTGCAGCCCGGGATCATCGTCTTGTCCATCGGGTGCGGATGCAGGCCCTTGATCGCCTCGATGCAGATCACCGCCTCATGCTCGGCCTTGTGCGCCAGCATCGGCGGGCCGGCGACATCGCCGATGGCGTAGACGCCCTTGACGTTGGTCCTGCAAAAATCATCGATGACGATGCAGCCACGATCGGTCTTCACGCCCAGCGCTTCCAGCCCGAGATTCTCGATGTTGCCGACGACACCGACGGCAGAGATCATCCGGTCGGCGGTGATGGTCTGCTTGCCGCCCTTCTCGTCCTCGATATGGGCAGTGACGCTGTCCGCGCCCTTCTCGACCTTTGTCACTTTCGCCCCGGTCAGAATCTTCATGCCCTGCTTCTCGAAGGCCTTTCGCGCGAAGGCGCCGATCTCGGCGTCCTCCACGGGGACGACCTGCGGCATCACCTCGACGACCGTGACCTCGACGCCCATCGTTCGGTAGAACGAGGCGAATTCGATGCCGATCGCACCCGAGCCCATCACAAGCAGCGATTTCGGCATTTTTGCCGGCACCATCGCTTCGAAATAGGTCCAGATCAGCTTGCCGTCCGGCTCGATGCCGGGCAGCGCGCGCGGCCGCGCGCCGGTCGCGACGACGATGTGGTCGGCGGTGTAGGTCCCCTCGCCTTTTGTGCCCTTGGGCGGCGGCACCTGCGGCTGCATGGCGGGCTTCTTGGTCGGCGCGACCGCGATGGTGTTGGCCTTGGTAAGCTTGGCCTCGCCCCAGATCACATCGACCTTGTTCTTCTTCATCAGGAACTGGACGCCGTTGTTCATTCGCGCCGCGATGCCGCGCGAGCGCTTCACGACAGCGTCGAGATCGGCTTTGAACGTGCCCTCCAGCACCAGCCCGTAATCCTTGGCGTGTTGGCCGTAATGCAGGATCTCGGCCGAGCGCAGCAGCGCCTTGGTCGGGATGCAGCCCCAGTTCGAGCAGATGCCGGCAAGATGCTCGCGCTCGACGATCGCTGTCCTGAACCCGAGCTGCGCCGCGCGGATGGCGGCGACATAGCCGCCGGGACCGGAGCCGATGATGATGATGTCGTAGTCAGCCATGACTCTAGGCTCCTGTCGGCACGATGTCAGAGAAGGTGGCCGGTCGCCGCCCTAACGCAATCGTCGTTGATTGCTCCGAACTGGCGGTCGGCTTCTGCGAAGAGCTTGTCAAATTCAGCCTTAGGCTCGCCCGCTCCGGTTTCGGCAATCCGGTTCAGGTGCCAGGACAGGGCGCTGTAGCGATCTCGCGCGGGCCGGTCCTGGAAATTGGCGAGAAAGGTTCCCAGGGCGCCGAAGCGGTAGGCGAGGCCCTTGAGCTCGATGAGGGAAGCCATCGCCGCGCCGCTCATGTTGGCGATCTCTGCCTTCAGCCGAAACTCGAAGAAGACGGCAATGATATCCTTGCAACTGCGCAGGCTTTCCGCCCGCAGCACGTTGCGCTGGACGCTGTCGATGCTGCGGGAATAATTGAGGTTCTGCAACGCCGAGGCGCCGAGTGACATTCCGGCGATGATCAGCGACGCCATGGCGAGGCGATTTCCCGCAGACGCTCCGCTACCCGCGCCCGGCATGACATGCCCCTCACACCAGCATCGCCATCGGCTTCTCGATATAGCCCTTGAATGCCGCCAGCAGCTCCGCGCCCAGTGCCCCGTCCACTGCGCGGTGGTCGGTCGAGAGCGTTACCGACATAACGGTGGCGACCGCGAGCTGGCCGCCCTTCACGACCGCGCGCTGCTCGCCCGCGCCGACCGCCAGGATCGTCGCATGCGGCGGGTTTACGATCGCGGCGAAATCCTTGACGCCGAACATGCCGAGATTGCTGACCGCGGTCGTGCCGCCCTGATACTCCTCGGGCTTGAGCTTACGGGCCTTGGCGCGGCCGGCCATGTCCTTCATCTCGTTGGAGATCTGCGACAGCGTCTTGTGGCAGGCGTCGCGGATGATCGGGGTGATCAGCCCGCCGGGGATCGAGACCGCGACGCCGACATCGGCGTGCTTGTGCTTG
>FWWL01001466.1_pt1 | contig 55915 bp, 57 predicted proteins | sample 2228331 | NCBI WGS metagenome assembly FWWL01 (sample SAMEA103939775, study PRJEB20133) | metagenome | reverse complement strand
TTGGGGGTTTCCCCCTGTGAGAGTAGGACGTCGCTAGGCACTAAGAAATCAGTACCGAGAGGTACTGGTTTTTTTGTGTTCTTTTTTAGGTCGAGCGTGGTAGGGGGAAGTGTGATATTCTCGATTTCGCGGGTGGTATTCAAGGATTGGATGAGGCTGTTCTCTATTTGGACGGTGGTATTCTAGAATTCGCCTGGTCAATTCAAGGATTCGGGCATCCCATTCTAAAATTCACGATTTCCAAACAATTTAACGCGCAAGAATGGTGTCAGTTGGTTAGCCAACTGACACGTTTTCTGTTGGTGCGGTCTATTCTACTGTTTCAATGGCATTACAGGTTGTAGTTTTTTAAGTATATAGTGGCTAGAAAAAAGACATTCTCCATTTCGCGGGTCATATTCAAGGATTGGTCGATGGTGTTCTCCATTTGGAGGGTGCTATTCTAGAATTCGCAGGTGCTATTCAAGGATTCGAGCCACACATTCTAAAATTCACGAAATCCAAACAATTTTAACGCGCTTGAAATGGTGTCAGTTGGCTCACCAACTGACAAGCTATTTATATACTGAATCAACGGCAATAGTTTGCAGTTAAAAGTGACAAACTTTAAATTGTAAATTTGATTTTCTATATACTTTTGCTGATTGAAATGGAGGGGGCGACTCCGAGGGGAAACAGCACGAGCTGAAGACCCTGGACTGAGCGCGGCGAAGGAAGCGGCTAAAGCCGTGCCCCCCGGAAAGCGTCCCCCGCAATGAAAAACAGCCACATTGTTCATTAGTTCAAGATATAATTATCAGCCTAACTGATCAATACTGTATAATTGTTACCATATGGGAAGAACGGAGACGTTAATTATGGGGAAACGACCAATAGTGGAACGGATGGTTCAATTTTATGAGAAGAAACCGGTCTCTTTTCATGTTCCTGGACATAAGCATGGATTATTAACCGAATTACCACGTGCATTTCGTGATGTGATGAGGTTTGATTATACGGAGTTAAGTGGACTAGATGATTATCATCATCCCGAAGACGTGATTGAGGAAGCTCAAGTTATGCTGGCAAATGCGTATGGTGCGGATCAAAGCTTCTTTTTGGTGAATGGATCGACTGTTGGGAATTTGGCCATGGTTTATGCTTCCTGTACAGAAGGCGATATAGTATTGGTTCAGCGTAATGCCCATAAATCGATATTTCATGCATTGCAATTAGTTGGTGCAAATCCGGTGTTTTTAACTCCGGAGTGGGATGGAAAGACCGAAACAGCGACTCATATTAGTGAGGACACGTTAAAAAATGCACTGGACATGTATCCTGGCGCAAAAGCATTGATTTTAACGCACCCGACTTATTATGGCGTTATTAATCCATTTATGAAGGAAATCATTGAACTTGCTCACGCATCGAATATGCCAGTGCTTGTCGATGAAGCACATGGAGCTCACTTTAGTGCCAATGAAACCTTTCCCGCCTCTTCGCTTGATCTAGGAGCTGATGCGGTCGTTCAGTCGGCTCATAAAACGTTACCAGCATTGACGATGGGTTCCTATTTACATATTCAATCAAATCGCGTGTCATCCAAAAAAGTAAATACATATTTGAGAATGCTCCAAACGAGCAGTCCTTCTTATTTATTATTAGCTTCACTAGATGATGCTAGAGATTATATAGAGACTTTCTCGCAAGAAGATGCCAATTCTTTTATTCGCACGAGAGAGCAATTTGTAAGTGGATTAAACTTAATTAAGAATTTGAGCATCGTTGAGGTTGAGGATCCACTGAAGCTGCTACTGAGAGTGAATGGGTATTCGGGATTTGAGTTACAAAAGAAGTTAGAAGAACAGGGAGTCTATGGTGAATTAGCTGATATGACGCAAGTGCTTTTCATCTTACCGCTAGTAAAAAGAAAACATACATTTCCGTTTGCCGATATCCGGATGCGCATCAAGTTAGCCGTTGAACAGTTGATGAAGCAACCGAAATGCAAAGTTCAAATTGATTATACACATGATTTAGAAGCTATTTCTCGACTTGCAACGTCATACAAAGAGATGGACGAGCATGATAGTGAATGGATTCTTTATTCTAAAGCGGTGGGTAGAATTTCTGCTGGTATGGTGATTCCTTATCCACCAGGGATTCCGCTCTTCATTCGCGGTGAAAAAATTACGACGAATAAATTAGAAATGCTTGCTGATTATTTAGCGAGTGGGGCAACGATACAAGGGGAGCATGATTTAAACCGGAAACAGTTGCTTGTTTTGAAGGAGGAAATTAAATGAATACAACTGGATTTTTTATTACCATTGAAGGACCTGAAGGGGCTGGGAAAACGACGGTTATGCAAGATGTGTTTGAGCAGCTTAAATCTGAAGGATATGACCTTATTTCAACGAGAGAGCCTGGCGGCATTCGAATTTCAGAAAGAATTCGTGAAGTCATTTTAGATAATGAGTTTACGGAAATGGATGGTCGAACGGAAGCCTTGCTGTATGCTGCTGCTAGAAGACAGCATTTAGTCGAAAAAATTGAGCCAGCTTTGGCACAAGGGAAGGTTGTTTTATGTGATCGTTTTGTCGATGCGTCTCTAGCTTATCAAGGATACGCACGTGGACTTGGAATAGATGAAGTGTTATCGATTAATGAATTTGCTATCGGTAAACTAATGCCAGACCTCACGTTATATTTTGACGTAGAACCAGAAATTGGTCTTAATAGGATTGCGAAGAACGATAATAGGGAATTAAATCGGTTAGATGTCGAGAGTTTAGCGTTTCATCAGGCAGTTCGTACGGGGTATCAAGAAGTCGTGAAAAGGTATCCGAATCGTATTCAAGTGATCGATGCATCACAGTCACAAGAAGAAGTAACAAATTATGTGCTGAATGTTCTGAAAAAAACTCTTGAGTCACGCATGAATTGATGCTTCCATTCATGTTATAATAGTAGGAAGTATTTCCGAAAAAAGGGGATGAGCTTATGAAGTTAATAGTAGCGGTTGTTCAAGATCAAGATAGTAATCGATTATCAGGTGCTTTAACAAAAGGTGATTTTCGTGCAACAAAATTAGCAAGTACAGGTGGTTTTTTACGATCTGGAAACACGACATTCTTAATCGGTACAGATGATGAACTAGTTGGAAAAGCACTCGACTTAATTCGTGATAATTGTCGATCTCGAGAACAGATGGTTGCGCCAGTTTCTCCAATGGGAGGAAATGCTGATTCGTATATCCCTTACCCTGTTGAAGTAGAAGTAGGCGGAGCTACAGTGTTTGTACTTCCGATTGAACAATTCCATCATTTTTAAGACACGGAGGTTGATTTCACATGAAAATTAACCAAGACGTTCGTGTAGGTGTAGATAAGCTTCGCAAAGATTCATCACAACCATTGCAACCTGCGAATCGGTTTGGACAATTAGTAGCAAAACAAGAAAATAGAATGCAGACCGAACAGTTAACTAGATTATTAGGTGATATTTCGACTGCAGGTGACCGTTTAGCGCGGTCTCGAAATCTGCGTGAAATGGCCAAATTTAAAATGTTGGTCAAACGTTTTTTATCGGAAGCGGTAGATTACGGGATGGGACTGAAACAATCACATACTTGGAACCGCTTTGGTGAAGGTAGACGATTGAAAATCATAGAAACCATTGATGAAAAGTTGGTTGAGCTTGCGCAAGAAATTTTAGTGCAAGAAAAAGAATCAATTGATTTATTAGACAAAATAGGTGAAATTAAAGGATTGTTAATCAATCTTTACACGTAAAATCCCGTGTCTTCCGGATGTCCGGGACACGGGTTTTTTAAAAAAATTTAGCAATAAAGGTGTGAGCAAAACGTGACACAGACTATTTCAGAAGTTTCAAAGCTTCAACCAGTTGTAATGAAACAACTTCAAATGATCTACCAAAAACAACGGATTGCTCATGCCTATCTCTTTGAAGGTGGTAAGGGCACCGGGAAGCAAGCAGTAATGCGGGCTTTTGTGAAATTATTGTTATGTGAAAATCCTCTTCAAAATGTTCCATGTGAAACGTGCCGAGGATGTAGAAGGTTCGAATCAGGAAATCATCCAAACTTTATGGTTGTTGAGCCTGATGGCCAAGATATTAAAAAAGATCAAATTTTACAAGTTATTATGGAAATGAATAAAACGAGTCTCGAGGCAGGCCGTAAAATATATGTGATACAACGAGCGGATCGTTTAAATCCTTCTTCTGCGAATACGTTATTAAAATTTCTAGAAGAACCAGAAGGACAAGTTCATGCCATCTTACTTACGGAAAAACCATATGCAATCTTACCAACCATTCGATCACGGGTTCAACAAATTTCATTTCCTTCAATCCCTAGAGATGAACGAGTGAAATCATTGATTCAGCAAGGTTTAACAGCCTCGATGGCTGCAACCGTTTCAATGGTTACGAATGATATTGAAGAAGCTTTGGTGTTAGCAAAAGATGAGCAGTTTGCACAGGCTCGAAAAACAGTGTTAAAATTAGTAGAAGTTGCTGAAACTAATGTTCATGAAGCGATGCTTTGTGTCCAAGAAGATTGGCTTCCGACGTTTAAAGAAAAAGAGGAAACAGAGCTGGGGCTAGACTTGTTACTATTCGCATATCGCGATTTAGTGGCCGTCAAAGCAAATCCTGACGCAGTGTGTACTTATCCGGATATCATGCATTTCTATCAACAACGAGTTCTTCATGTTACATATGAGCAGTTGTCCGATAAAATACAAGCGATTTTAAAAGCGAAGCAACAATTGCATCGCAATATGAACCGGACGTTGTTAATGGAACAGCTAATGCTGAATCTGCAGGAGGGGTTTTCTTTTGTATAATGTGGTAGGTGTCCGCTTTAAGAAAGCGGGTAAAATATATTATTTCGATCCAATTGATTTTGCTTTAGAAAAAGATCAATATGTCATAGTAGAAACTGCAAGAGGTGTGGAATATGGTAAGGTCGTTGTTGCTATTAAACAAGTAGATGAACACGATGTTGTATTGCCACTTAAGCAAGTTGTACGTCCCGCGGATGAGCGCGATCGTATTCAAGTTGAAGAAAATCAATCTGAATCTCAACGTGCATTTGATTTAGGGACAGAAAAAATAGTTGAGCATTCACTTGAAATGAAGTTAGTGGATGTTGAATATACATTTGACCGTAATAAAATCATCTTTTATTTCACAGCAGAAGGTCGAGTTGACTTCCGTGATTTAGTGAAAGACTTGGCTTCTGTATTTAGAACGCGAATTGAACTTCGTCAAATTGGTGTGCGGGATGAAGCTAAAATGTTGGGTGGTATTGGTCCTTGTGGCCGAATGCTTTGTTGTTCCACATTTTTAGGTGACTTTGAGCCTGTATCCATTAAAATGGCGAAAGATCAGAACTTATCACTTAATCCTTCAAAAATTTCTGGGTTATGTGGTCGTTTGATGTGCTGTTTAAAATACGAAAACGACGATTACGAACAGGCGAAAGAACTTATGCCTGATATGGGTGCTCGGATTTCTACTCCAGATGGAGCGGGTAAAGTCGTTGGCTTAAACTTGCTCGAAAGAATTTTGAAAGTAGAACTGTTCGATGAACAAAGAGTCCTTGAGTATTCGATTGAAGAAATTATGCAACATGCTGAAAAACCAGTTCAACTGACCGAATAATGAGGTGATTTCTTGAAAGAACGTAATTTCTTAGATACGGTCATGGAATTTGAGAAGCAACTTGAATCCTTGCAAAGTCAATTTCATGCCTTAAAAGAATTTGTTGCTTTAATGATGGAAGAACACCAGTCATTAGAACAAGAAAACCACAATCTTCGTACACATCTTGATGCCATCCATTTAGCAGAAGAAGAATTGCGTAAGCAATCTGAAGAAGAAGTTAAACGGGTGAGTCCTATGGATATTGGCGAAGGGTATGATAACTTGGCACGATTATATCAGGAAGGTTTTCATGTGTGCCATGTACACTTTGGAAGTTCGAGAAAAGGCGAAGACTGTTTGTTTTGCCTATCTTTTTTAAATAAACAAAACGGGTAATGAAAGGCTGATTCCACTAATTATGTGGATGTCGGTCTTTTGTTTTGTTGGAGGGTTAAGAATATGGATATACAATTAAGAGATGATGAACGAATGGATTACTTACTGGCTGAACAATTAAGAATTATACAAAGCCCCTCCGTGTTTTCGTTTTCTTTAGATGCGGTTTTATTAGCCAAGTTTACATACGTGCCAAGTAAAAAAGGGAAGATTGTGGACTTATGTACGGGAAACGGTGCCATTCCTCTTTTCTTAAGTGCACGAACAAAAGCACCAATCATTGGGGTAGAACTTCAAGAACGTTTAGTTGACATGGCGAAACGAAGTGTTACTTATAATGAGTTGCAAGAGCAGATTCACATTTTAGAAGGTGACGTAAAGACCATTCCCGAACAATTAGGCATTGAAAAATATGATGTCGTTACCTGTAATCCTCCCTACTTTCCCGCAAATGAAGCTAGCGATCAAAATATAAAAGAGCATCACGCTATTGCTCGTCACGAAATTCATTTATCATTAGATGAAGCAGTTCACTCTGCAAGCCGATTATTGAAACAAGGTGGCAAGGCCGCGTTTGTCCATCGACCTGGTAGATTGCTCGACATTGTCACTTCTATGAGAGCACACCGATTAGAACCAAAAAGGATTCGATTTGTTTATCCGAAAGTAGGGAAAGAAGCCAACACCCTATTAATAGAAGGAATAAAAGATGGCAAGCCTGATTTAAAGATTCTTCCTCCTTTGTATGTTTACGGTGAAGCGGGAGAATACACAGAAGAAGTTCGGATGATGTTATATGGAAAAGAATAATCAACATACATTCTATGTGTTGGAGTGTGGAGATGGAAGTTACTATGCGGGGTATACAAACGATTTAGCTCGCCGTGTAGACGTCCACAATAAGGGGAAGGGTGCAAAGTATACGAGAGCACACCTACCCGTTACATGTATTTTTCAAGAAAATTTTGAAACGAAACAACAAGCTTTAAAAGCAGAGTATGCTTTTAAGCAATTAAAGAAAATAGATAAGATCAAGTATATGGAGAGTAAAACGAAAGGTGAGGACCAATGAAATCACAAAAAAGTTTTTCTCAAACGCAAACTTCAGGAACGTTGTACTTAGTTGCAACTCCTATTGGAAACTTAGAGGATATGACCGTAAGAGCTATACGTATGATGAAAGAAGCCGATATCATTGCAGCAGAAGACACCCGAAATACGAAAAGATTATGTAACTACTTTGAAATAGACACTCCATTAATAAGTTATCATGAGCACAATCTAGAATATGGTGGAGATAAGTTATTGGATTTATTAAGAAACGGAAAATCGGTTGCTTTAGTCAGTGATGCAGGATTGCCATGTATTTCTGATCCAGGAGCGGACATTGTAGCTAAAGCATTAGAAGAAGAAATTACTGTCGTACCGGTTCCTGGAGCAAATGCAGCGCTGAGTGCCTTAATTTCCTCTGGTTTATCTACACTGTCTTTCTCTTTCTTAGGTTTTTTACCAAGACAAAAAAAAGACAGAAGAGCAGCATTAGAGAGTATAAAGTATAAACAAGAGACGATGTTGTTTTATGAGGCCCCTCACCGACTAAAAGAAACGCTACGAGATGCAGAAAGTATCCTTGGACCATCGCGTAAAGTAGTGTTAGCTCGTGAAATCACGAAGAAATTCGAAGAGTTTTTAAGAGGCACTTTAGAAGAAGCAGTACAGTGGGCGGAAAATGAAGAAATTAGGGGCGAGTTCGTCCTAGTATTCGATGGAGCTTCTGATGAAGACCAAGAAGTCGTTGAAAATTGGTGGTCTTCATTGACGATTTCAGAACATGTGGAGCACTTAATCCATACAAAACAGCTATCTTCAAAAGAAGCCATTAAAGCTGTTTCGATTGAGCGCCAACTATCAAAACGAGATGTTTACCAGGAATATCATATACAAGATGAAAAAAATCCGGAATGACAAAGTCATCCCGGATTTAATATTGTTATTTCGTAATATTAGATTGAATTTCTTTAACTAACATTTCTGCGCCTTCTTGGCTTAAAATTAATTTACCGCCTACTAATTTTAAGTTGTCATCTGATACTTCACCAGTAACAACACAAGTCATGTTAGGTAGATATTTTTTCAAGATGATTTTGTCGTCATCTACATAAATTTCTAATGCATCTTTTTCTGCGATTCCTAGTGTACGGCGAAGTTCTATTGGAATAACTACGCGACCTAGTTCATCAACTTTACGAACGATTCCTGTTGATTTCATATAAGCACTCCCTTTTCCTATAAATGTGATTCGTCAAATTTCGACATTTCTCTCTTGTCTGTTACTTATCATACCAACAACTACCATATACGTCAATAATTAATGTTTTGACTTCAAACTACTTTTTGGTATTTTTGTGATAAAAAGTAAAAATAATAGTACATATATGATAGAATATTTATTTTGACACAAAAAGTTTACAAAAAATGATAGGAAATGGGCCTAATTTTACGATGATTATTTTTCGACAAATTTCGCAAAACTTCTAATATTGAAACCAAACCAGCACTCCTATAGAATAGAGATACTATATTTTAAAGCCTGAAGGGACGAACAACCGTGAGCAATGAAAATAACAAATCTTTTTATATAACAACCCCTATTTATTATCCAAGTGGAAAATTTCATATCGGCACAGCTTATACAACCGTTGCCTCTGATGCAATGGCCCGTTATAAACGCCTAAGAGGATATGATGTTCGATTTTTAACAGGAATGGATGAGCACGGCCAAAAAATTCAAGAAAAAGCACAAGAAGCGGGCTTAGCACCACAAGAGTATGTGGATGGTATTGCGGAAGCTGCAAAAAAAGTATGGGACTTAATGGATATTTCTCATGATGACTTTATCCGTACAACGGAAACGCGCCATAAAGAAGTTGTGAAGAAGATTTTCCAAACGTTTTTAGATAACGGAGATATCTACAAAGGGGAATATGAAGGTTGGTATTGTACACCTGATGAAACCTTCTTTACTGAAAGCCAATTGGAAAATGGGAATTGTCCGGATTGTGGACGCGCTGTGCACAAAGTTAAAGAAGAGTCTTACTTCTTTAATATGAAAAAATACGCAGATCGTTTGATTCAATATTATGAAGACAATCTAGAATTCATCGAACCTGAGTCTAGAAAGAATGAAATGATTAATAACTTCTTAAAACCGGGATTAGAGGATTTATCGGTTTCACGTACTTCTTTCGATTGGGGAGTAAAAGTTCCAGGCGATGACAAACATGTCATTTATGTATGGGTTGATGCACTGTCAAATTATATCACTTCATTAGGATACCGATCTGATGACGATTCTTTATTCAATAAATTCTGGCCTGCTGATGTACATGTGGTAGGGAAAGATATTGTTCGATTCCACACGATTTATTGGCCTATTTTCTTAATGGCTTTAAATTTACCATTACCTAAAAAAATATTCGCTCACGGCTTCATTATGATGAAAGACGGTAAAATGTCCAAGTCAAAAGGGAATGTTGTTCAACCTGAAATGTTAGTAGAACGTTACGGATTAGATGCGACTCGCTATTTCTTACTGCGTGAATTACCTTTTGGAGCAGATGGCGTATTCTCACCTGAAGCTTTTGTGGAGCGTACGAATTTTGACTTAGCGAATGATTTAGGAAATTTGTTAAATCGGACAGTTTCCATGATGAATAAATACTTTGATGGTGTCATTCCTGTTGAAGGAAACGAACCAACAGAATTTGATGCTGCCTTACAACAACAAGCAAAAGATGTCATCGAAAAATACGAAGTTAATATGGATAGAATGCAATTTAGTATGGTACTAAGTGACGTGTGGTCGCTTATTTCTCGATCAAATAAATACATTGACGAGACTCAGCCATGGGTTCTTGCGAAGTCAGAAGATGACAAAGCGAAACTAGGTTCAGTTATGTGGCATCTAGCGGAGAGCCTTCGTCAAACAGCTGTTTTACTTCAGCCATTTTTGACAAATGCACCTAAACAAATCGCAGAACAACTTGGTTTATCTGCCGATTCATTATCATGGGACTCTCTTTTTGATTCATCAACTATTGCAGTTGGAACAAAAGTTGTTGAAAAAGGTGTGCCAATCTTCCCTCGTTTAGAGGTAGAGCCGGAAGTTGCCTATATTCAAGAACAAATGAGAGGTCCTGTTTCTGCAGAAACCGCGATTCCAGAAGTTGAAGAAGGGCCGGATGTTCCTGAAATTACAATTGATGATTTCTTAAAAGTGGATTTAAGAGTGGCGACGGTTTTAGCGTGTGAAGCCATTCCAAAAGCGGATAAATTATTAAAGCTACAAGTAGATTTAGGGTATGAACAACGTCAAGTCGTATCAGGAATTGCCAAACATTACTCACCGAAAGAATTAGTAGGTCAAAAAGTAATCGTTGTCGCTAATTTAAAACCCGTTAAACTTCGTGGGGAAATGTCTCAAGGTATGATTTTAGCAGGAGAAAAGGACGGCTTCTTAACTTTAGCTACAGTTGATCCAACCTTAGAAAACGGTGCAAAAGTAAAATAAAAAAATGTTTTTCAGCCCCTCTTGGAATTTCCTTGAGGGGCTTTTATTTGTGTTTCAAAACATAAACGTGCTATCTTAAAAGAACGTTTTGGGTATTAATAGGTTATTTTTACTGGAAATAAATAATTCAATACCCATAAAAAGGGTCGAAAGTCTTTGGTGTCATTTAAAAAACATGCCTTTGTCATCATAATGTCATGAATCTGAGATTTCTGAAATCATGATGAATTTTATAATTGATACCATGTGAAGGAGAGTCTGAAATGTTTATTGATACACATGTTCACTTAAATGCAGAACAATACAATGAAGATTTACAAGACGTTATTGACCGTGCATTAGAAGCTGGTGTCAACCAAATGGTCGTTATTGGATTTGATCAAAAAACGATTAAGCGAGCGATAGAACTAGCTGAAGAGTATGAGTTTATATATGCAGTCGTGGGCTGGCATCCGGTAGATGCAATCGATTGTACAGATGAAGATTTACAGTGGATTGAAGAACTAGCTTCTCACCCTAAGGTCGTTGCAATAGGAGAAACAGGACTGGATTATCATTGGGACAAGTCTCCTAAGGAAATACAGCAGCAGGTTTTTCGTAAACAAATTCAATTGGCGCAACGTGTCAATCTACCTCTAGTCATACATAACAGAGATGCAACTGAAGATGTTGTGCGAATCCTGCAAGAAGAACAGGCTGAGAAAACTGGTGGTGTTATGCATTGCTTTGGTGGCAGTGTTGAGACTGCTAAAACATGCATTGACATGAATTTCATGATCTCACTTGGAGGACCTGTTACATTTAAAAATGCAAAAAAACCGAAAGAAGTGGCGACAGAGATTCCATTAGAGTGGTTAATGATTGAAACTGACGCTCCGTATTTAGCACCTCACCCTCATCGCGGCAAGCGCAATGAGCCAGGACTCGTTCCGCTAGTTGCTGAAGAAATTGCACGATTAAAAGGGGTTTCAATAGAAGAAGTAGCACAAGCAACAACAGAAAATGCAAAACGTTTTTATCAACTACCTGTATAAAATTCGGGAATCTATCCAATACTTGGTACACGGAGGTTCCAATCAACCTGAATAGTATGACTAATTCCTATTGGTTGACAGTCTATTTGTAAGTCTATATAATCATCCGAGTGATAAGGAGGCGTTTTTCATGACAAATAAACCCATGAGAAACCTGTTCTTTAAAACATTGAGGAATAAACAAACTGGGATTGCAATTGTTGCAGTTCTTATGTTTGTATCTGTATTATCAGCCGTCCTATATATTGGGACTAAACATACCGTAGCACTTTCAACGAACGGTAAACAACAAGAGATTCAAACTCATGCAGATACAGTTGGAGAGTTATTAGCAGAGCAAAACATACTAATTTCCAACGCTGGTTTAGTGTCACCCTCAGTGAACACTTTAATTGAAGATGGTCTTTCAGTTAAGTGGGAGCAGGCAAGTGAAATAACAATTACAGTTGATGGTCAAAAACAAACACATACTACAACTGCTAATCAAGTAAAAGATATATTAACAGAAGCAGGTATCAACGTTTCTGAGCACGATAAGTTAACACCTAAGCTAGATGCGAAGGTCGGATCTGATGGAATCATTGCTATCGAAAAAGCGTTTGAAGTAACGTTACAAGATGGAGTTAATGAGAAAAAAGTATGGTCCACTTCGACTACGGTCGCTGACTTTTTAAAACAACAAGAGATTCAGATGAATGAATTCGATCGTGTCGAACAAAGAATGGAAGAACTTGTGATTCCAAACGATGTTATACAAGTTGTTCGCGTAGAAAAGGTCACCGATGTAGTGGAAGAAGCAACGAATTTTGCTGTTGAAACAAGAAAAGATAAAGATTTGCTAAAAGGAAAAGAAAAAGTAGTACAAGAAGGTAAAAAAGGATCAGTTGAACGTACTTTTGAAATTATTAAAGAAAACGGGAAAGTAGTTTCTCGTAATTTGAAAAGTGAAAAAGTAGTGAGTGAACCTTCTAAGAAAGTTGTAGCTGTTGGAACGAAAGTTGTTACAGCGAGTGTTTCACGTGGATCTTCTAGCGCTGCTCCAAGTGGTGGTAAAGAATTTTACGTAACGGCAACTGCCTATACTGCTTATTGTAATGGTTGTTCTGGCATAACTGCGACAGGCATCGATTTACGCTCTAATCCAAGTTTAAAAGTTATCGCGGTTGATCCACGAGTAATTCCATTAGGCTCTAAAGTTTGGGTTGAAGGATATGGCTATGCAGTTGCAGGTGATACTGGTGGAGCAATAAAAGGCATGAAAATTGACTTATTCGTACCATCTACTGAACAAGCTTTTGGGTTTGGTCGAAAGAAAGTTCGAATTAAAATATTAGATTAAGGTCAGGCTTTCCCTGCGTTTTAGGGAAAGCTTTTTTCGCTTTTATAGTAGCGTCCCTATACAGGTTCCTATTACCGAAGTAAAATGAGGTATAACGCTGTTCGGAAATGAGGGTTTTACTTGAATATCGAAGAATTCATAGTAGTTGAAGGAAAAGATGATACGACTGCCATCAAACGTGCAGTTCATGCAGATACAATCGAAACGAATGGATCGGCTATTTCTGCAGATACGTTAAAACGTATTAAACTTGCACAAGAAAAAAGAGGCGTAATCGTATTTACTGATCCTGACTATCCAGGTCGTCGAATTCGAGCGATTATTGAAGAACAAGTTCCCGGCGTAAAGCATGCGTTCTTACCAAAAGAAAAAGCAATTGCTAAAAATGGTAAAAGTTTAGGAATTGAGCATGCTACAAATGAAGATATTCGTGCCTCCCTACAAAATGTATATACCCCAAAAAGAGAAGATGTAAAATGGGACGATATTCCTTTATCTGAATTAATGAGAGCGCGTCTTATTGGACACCCGGAATCTAAAAAGCGTAGAGACCAACTAGGAGCTCTACTTCAAATTGGCTATACAAATGGCAAGCAACTTCAAAAACGTTTAACGATGTTTCAAATAGACCGCCAACAATTTCAATTAGCTATTGAGCAACTTGATCAGGAGGAACACCATGCATAAAGATATTGCTACACCTATCCGCACACAAGAGATATTAAAAAAATACGGATTCTCATTTAAAAAGAGCCTAGGACAAAACTTTTTAATCGATCCGAATGTTTTGCGAAATATTGTAAGCCATGCAAACTTAACAAAAGAATCAGCAGCCATTGAAATTGGACCTGGTATTGGCGCTTTGACAGAACATTTAGCGCGAACAGCTGGTCATGTTGTGGCATTTGAAATCGACCAACGCTTATTGCCTGTATTAGAAGATACTTTATCACCGTACGACAATGTCTCTGTTATTCATTCAGATATTCTTAAGGCAAATGTATTAGACGTAATGAAAGAAAAAATTTCTGGTTATCAAGATGTCATGGTGGTGGCAAATTTACCATACTATGTAACGACGCCTATTTTGATTAAATTGTTAATGGAGAAACTCCCGATTCGCGGAATGGTAGTTATGATGCAAAAAGAAGTAGCAGATCGCATAACTGCTGTTCCAAGTACAAAAGCCTACGGTTCTTTATCAATTGCCATTCAATACTATATGAAGGCTGAAATTGCCATGACGGTTCCTAAAACGGTTTTTATTCCACAACCGAATGTGGATTCAGCCGTTATTCGTTTAACGCGTCATGAAAAAGCGGTTGTCTCGGTTAAAGATGAAGATTTCTTATTCACAGTATCCAGAGCTTCTTTTGCACAGCGTCGAAAAACGATTCTAAATAATTTGCAATCACAATTACCAAATGGAAAAGCTAAAAAGGATTTAATTTTACAAGCACTTGAAACTGCGGGTATCGATCCTACTCGAAGAGGAGAGACATTGTCCATTAAAGAATTTGCAGGATTAGCAGATGAATTGTTGCCGAACTTTAAGGATTAAATCATTGTGTTACAATAATGAAACATTTTCTTTTAAAAATAATATTATTTCTAGACAAAAGTTATTGACAAGAGGAATTGTACATTGTTAAAATGATTAATTTGGTTGACAATTTATTCTGTTTCTGGTATGATTAGATTTACAGTGAGGTGTAAGCGAAATGCCAAAAACTTTAGCGGACATTAAAAAGTCTTTAGATTGTCATTTAGGTAAACGTTTGCAATTAAAAGCAAACGGCGGTCGCAAGAAAACGATTGAGCGAGCAGGTATTTTACGTGAAACGTATCATGCAGTGTTTGTTATAGATCTAGATCAAGATGAAAATGCTTTTGAGCGTGTGTCTTACAGCTACACAGATATTTTAACTGAAGCAGTAGAAATTACAATTGTTGACGAAATGGAATCATTAGTTGTCGGCAAATAAGTTATAGCACTTATGAATATTCTTCAAACACTCATGGACAAAATGTCCATGAGTGTTTTTTTGATTTTAGGTCATACTAGGCTTGTCAGTTCTGAAGGAGGAAAACCGATTGCCACGTAAAAATGGTGTGATGTCGGATCGACTGAAAGTGGAAATAGCGAAGGAACTCGGATTTTATGATGTCGTTGAGCGAGAAGGTTGGGGCGGAATTAAATCACGTGATGCTGGAAATATGGTAAAACGTGCAGTTGAGATGGCTGAAACTGGATTAATGAACGGAAAAAATCAGAGCAAATAAGTAGCGAAATCCAATATGAACTGACAGGGCGGAGAAATCCGCCTTTTTCTTTTAAATGAAACAAGTTTGAATCGGAATTTCTTATATACGTAATAGGTGGTACATTTCAGAATGCTATGATTTTCCCCGACTAACGAAATAAACAATAAAATTGTTCAATTGAAACAAGAATATCTTTTATTTATAAGTTTGATATAAAGGAATATGGTGTTTTTGTATAACATTCTAAATGTAGGACAAGCTGTGGTAAAATGGGGATACTTATTACTCTGAGAAGGAGACATTCCTATGCTATACGTAAAAGCACCTGCGAAAATCAACTTAACTTTGGATGTCCTCCATAAAAGAACGGACGGATTTCATGAAGTAGAAATGATTATGACAACTGTTGATTTGGCCGATCGCATCGGCTTAGAATCACGTGAAGACGGAATCATTAAAATCATTTCAGCGGATCGGTACGTACCAGATGACCAAAGGAATTTAGCTTATCAAGCTGCTAAGCTATTAAAAGATACCTATAATGTTCAAGCTGGCGTCTCTATTGTGTTAGAAAAGAGAATACCTGTAGCCGCTGGATTAGCGGGGGGAAGCAGTGATGCGGCAGCTACGCTTAAAGGTTTAAATCGTCTTTGGAATCTTCAACTAACGGCAGATCAATTAGCGGAACATGGTGCGAAAATCGGTTCTGATGTTTCTTTTTGTGTGTACGGAGGAACGGCTTTAGCCACGGGAAGAGGCGAGAAAATTCAAGAGCTTCCTTCTCCACCTAATTGTTGGATCATTTTAGCTAAACCTTCAATTGGTGTATCCACAGCTGATGTTTACGGAGGCTTAAAAGTAAACGAAATTATTCATCCGAATACAACGGAAATGATACGAGCAATTAAAGAAAAGGATTATGAATTAATGTGTGCGACCATGGGGAATGCTTTGGAAAGCGTCACATTGAAGTTATATCCTGAAGTTTCTACAATTAAAGAACAAATGATGAAGTTTGGAGCAGATGCTGTTTTAATGAGTGGAAGTGGCCCTACTGTATTTGGTCTCGTTCAACACGAATCGCGTGTCAATCGAATTTACAATGGGTTACGAGGATTTTGCGATGAAGTATATGCAGTTAGGCTGATAGGTGAACGAGATACACTTGCCTAAAACCGTATAATTGTGTTAACTTACGTATAAATCATTCGTGTTTAGGAGAGGGTTCCGTGAAGTGGAAACGTAGCGAGCGTCTTGTTGATATGACGCATTATTTATTAGATCACCCACAACAATTAATTCCATTAACCTTATTTGCAGATATGTACCAATCGGCTAAATCTTCTATTAGTGAAGACCTTACAATTGTAAAAGAAACATTTGAAGAAAAAGGCATTGGTTTATTAATGACAGTTCCTGGAGCAGCAGGAGGCGTGAAATATATTCCGAAAATGCGGGATGATGCTATCCATAAAGTCATTGAAGATTTTATGCAAGAGCTAGGTCATTCTGATCGTCTATTACCGGGTGGCTATCTTTATATGACCGATTTGTTAGGGAATCCACAATTAATGAATCGAGTAGGTAAGGTTTTTGCTTCGGCGTTTGCAAATACACCAATCGATGTCATTATGACAGTAGCAACAAAAGGGATACCTATAGCTCATGCAATTGCAAAGCATTTAAATGTCCCAGTGGTCGTGGTTCGTCGCGATAGTAAAGTAACTGAAGGTTCAACAGTGAGTATTAATTACGTTTCTGGGTCTTCCCGTCGTATTCAGACGATGGTTTTATCAAAACGAAGCATGAAAAGTGGCCAAAGGGTTTTAATTACCGACGACTTTATGAAAGTTGGAGGAACCATGAATGGCATGAAAAACTTGCTTGAAGAATTCAATTGTCATTTAGCAGGGGTTGCCGTTTTAGTTGAAGCCATACATGCAGATGAAAACTTAGTGGATAACTATTTATCACTTGTAAAGCTTCATGAAGTAAACGAAAAAGATCGTACTATTGCTTTAACAGAAGGTAATTACTTTTCGAAAGGTGGAAATGAATAATGAAACCAGTATCAACCACAAACGCGCCAGCTGCAATTGGCCCATATGTACAAGGTATGATTGTTAATGGACTATTTTATAGTTCTGGACAAATCCCATTGAACCCTGAAGGTGTAATGGTAGAAGGTTCAATCGAAGAGCAAACACATCAAGTATTCGCAAACTTAAAGGCAGTGCTTGAAGAAGCGGGATCGTCTTTATCACAAGTTGTGAAAACGACGGTTTTCATCAAAGATATGAATGATTTTGTTGTTCTGAATGAAATCTATGCTAAACATTTTGGTGACCATAAACCAGCTCGTTCAACAGTTGAAGTTGCTCGATTACCAAAAGACGCTAAAGTCGAAATCGAAGTCATCGCAGTCGTTTCATAAGGTAGTCAACCATAGGGGAAATCCCCTATGGTTTTCTTTTTGTCTTATTAGAACAAGAAAATTTAGTACATAAGTTTATTTTTGACTAAGCTAGATTGGTGAAGCCTTATAAGAAGAAATGTATTGCATCCACTTTCTTTATGTGGTGTAGCAAATGGGATGTTAATCTCTAAAACGTTTCTTTTAGTCTTGTAATCTTCTTTGTGAATCTAGTGTATTTTAAGGTTAATCTACTAAAAATGGGTTTGGGAAAATTGAAAAGACTATTCCTATCCTTATTTTCTACATATATAAAATTATATTCTTAGTATTAAATGATTGAAGTGAAAGACAGCGACTCCAGCGGGAATAGCATGAACTGAAGGCCCCGCAGAAGCGTAGCGACGAGGAGACTGAAGTCATGCCCGCGGAAAGCGTCCGGATGCAACGGAAATCACTATCTATTAAAAGGGACCATCTTTCCGTCAATGATTTTTGGTAAACTCCTATATTTTTAATGGAAATGTAACCTTATTCACAATTTTTAAAAAATTCCGTAAAAAAAGAAGGAAAAATGTCATAAACGTAGAATATAGTTGTCAGAGTCTGTAAGGCATCTAAGAAGAAAGGTGGTGAGAGAATGGAAGTAACAGATGTAAGATTGAGACGCGTGCAAACCGATGGCCGTATGCGAGCCATTGCTTCCATTACACTAGACAGCGAATTTGTGGTACATGATATTCGTGTGATTGATGGAAATACAGGGTTATTTGTCGCGATGCCTAGTAAAAGAACACCAGATGGAGAGTTTCGTGATATTGCACACCCAATTAATAGTGGCACTCGAACGAAGATCCAAGATTCAGTTTTAAAAGCATATTATGAATCTAGCGAAGAAGATATCATGCCGTATGAAGAGGCAGGAGCAGGAGCTTAATGAAAGGCATAATAAGACGAATCATTCATACAATGATTTGTCTTTTTATTTTGCTGTGATTTAATGTCTTTAGGAAAACACATTGTTAATGGCTTAAACCCACTCGTACGTTGTATAAATTTAGGTATAGATATATTTTAAGGGAAGAGAGTGATTTGTATGAGTTTTTTAACTAGGTTCAGTTTAAAAAACGCGGTAGCCGTCTTTATTATTTCTTTTTTATTGATTGTATTAGGCTTGTATTCATTTACGCGGTTGAAAATAGATTTATTGCCGAATATTGAATTCCCTCAACTTTCCGTGCAAGTTGTTTACCCTGGAGCATCTCCAGACGATGTGGACCGTCAAGTGACCACCCCTATCGAAAATCAATTGAAAGGAATCGAAGGAGCTACTACTATTCAAAGTGTTTCTTATGAGACCATTGGCATTATTAACTTAGAATTTCCTTTTGGTACGGATTTAGATCGAGCGGAACAACAAGCGGAAACGGCTATACGTAGTCTGGAATTACCTGAAGGCGTAGAAACGGAAATTAGCAGACTTTCCTTTGGTGCGTTCCCAATCTTTAATATCTCCTTATTTGGAGATGAACAGTTAGAGGATTTGTTGAACAATGAAGTGATTCCAGAGTTAAATAAGATCCAGGGCATTAACTCCGTATCAATAGGTGGCTTAAATGAAGAACGTCTTCAAATTACGGTTAATCAACAAAAAGCAACTGAAGCGGGGCTAACACTTAGTCAAATCAAAGAACAAATTGATCAGCAAATTTTATCTTTCCCGGCTGGCACCATCAATGAAAATGATATTAACATTCCAGTTCGAGTTGAAGAAAAGCTCGACACAATTGATAAATTAAAATCACTTCAATTGTCCTCATCATTTATGACACAAGAGAATAAAGTCGAATTGCAAGAAATAGCGACCATTGAGGAAGTTTCCACTCAATCTGAAATTACTCGGTACAATCAAGAAGAATCTTTATCCATGGCAGTTACAAAAAAACAAGATGCCAATACAGTAGAGGTTGCTAAACGCGTTATAGAAGTACTTGATAAGTATGAAGATCGTTTAGAATATGCAGTTGGCTTCGATTCAGCAGATGGGATTGAGAAGTCAGTTGAGACACTTGTTAAAGAAGGTTTACTAGGTGCGCTTTTTGCATCGATTGCGGTATTGGTTTTTTTACGTAATTTCAGAGCAACGATTATTGCAATCATCTCCATTCCCTTATCATTATTGATTGCAGCGATTTTCTTAGCCCAACTTGATATTAGTTTGAATATCATGACATTAGGTGGGATGGCAGTTGCCGTAGGGCGTGTGGTAGATGATAGTATTGTCGTGATTGAAAATATTTTCCGTCGTTTGAGAAAATCGGATGAACCGATGTCGAATGAATTAGTGGCTTCATCCACGAAAGAAATTTTACGGGCTATTACAGCGTCGACATTGACTACAATTGTGGTGTTTTTACCAATCGGTTTTGTGAGTGGAATTACAGGTGAATTTTTCTTACCTTTTGCTTTAACGGTTATTTTTTCACTTGCCGCTTCTTTACTAGTGTCCATCACCATTGTGCCGATACTTGCGAGATTTGCATTTAAAAAAGTATCTCATGAGGAAAAAGAAGGAGCTATGCAACGCTTTTATGAGCGTGTTATTTTATGGTCGTTAAATCGGAAAGCGATCATCCTGGTGTTATCCGTCTTGTTACTTGCCGGTTCTTTTGCGTTAGTACCGAGACTTGGTTTTACATTTATTCCGAATGAAGAACAAAAACTTGTTCAAGCAAGTGTGGAATTGCCTTCATCAACTTCGTTAGAACGAACAAATGAGGTTTCATTAGAAGTAGAGAAATTATTTGCGGATTTGTCAGACGTAAAAGATGTAACGACAGCGGTAGGATCTCGAGATTTTGCGACGGGTATCAAATTGGAAAACCGAGCAGGATACATTTTAACGCTAAATGAAGGTGCGGATGTTGTTGACTTTGTTGAGTTGTTACAAGATGAAATGGAAAACATCGTTGAAGAAATTTCACCTGAATCTACCATTTCAGTTTCAGAATTATCTACAGGTGGACCTCCAACGAATAACAACGTCTCTGTCGATTTATTCTCTAATGATTTAGAAGCACTTGCTGAAGCTGCAGCAGATGTGGAAGTTTATATGAATTCGGTTGATTCTTTGAAATACGTGACAAATAATTTTTCTGAGAAACAAAAACAATTCGTTGTCCAAATTGACTCTGAAAAAGCTGATGAATATGGTGTTTCTGGATTCCAAATACTTGGAACAATCGCAGACCAAACGAAACCTGTTACTGTTGGTACACTAACATTAGATGATTTAGACCGTACCGTTCAGCTATCATACGATGAATCCTTAACAAGTATTGAAGAACTAAATACATTAACTGTATTCAGCGCAGCTGGACCAGTAGAGCTTCAAGAACTAGCCAAAATTGAAGAAATTGAATCAGTAACGGCGATTCAAAAATTAGATGGGAAAGTCTTTGCTCGCGTCGAAGCACAAATCGATGCGGAAAATATTCAAAAAGTATCTTCCGAAGTAGAATCGGGTGTATTAGAAAATGTTGATTTCCCTGACAGTGTTAGTTTAGAAAGTGGAGGCGGTGGTGACGAAACCGTTGAGATCTTCCAACAACTTGGTCTTGCCATTGCTAGTGCAATTGGTCTTGTGTATTTAACGATGTTAATTACCTTTGGGCAAGCAAGAATCCCATTTGTCATTTTGTCTTCACTCATTTTTGTCCCTATTGGTGCATTAATTGGTCTCGTTATTGCCGGGGAACCTTTATCTGTAAGTGTTATGATCGGTTTCTTAATGTTAATCGGAATTGTGACAACCAACGCGATTGTATTAGTTGATCGAATTAATCAAAACCGAACAGACAAAGGAATGAGTATCCGTGATTCACTAGTGGAGGCAGGGAAAACAAGATTACGTCCAATTTTAATGACGGCTTTTGCTACAGTAGCAGCTTTAATCCCGTTAGCACTTACGACTTCTTCAGGTACATTGATTTCGAAAGGTTTAGCCATTACGGTAATTGGGGGATTAACATCTTCTACTGTGTTAACATTAGTGATTATTCCAGTGATGTACGAAATTTTTTATTCAAGACAAGTAAAACGTGAAAAAATGTAGCATATTTTTAAAGGATTTCCACCTTTTGGGTGAGAAATCCTTTTTTTGAACAAAAATCATTAATAATAATGGTTTTGTCATCATTTTGTCAAGCTTCATTTCCTTGAAAGTCGCGGGTTTTTCGGCTATAGTCAATAGAGGAAATGAGCAAATTGGAGGACTTAAAATATGGCGAATACATATGCAGTTGTTTTGGCTGCTGGTCAAGGAACAAGAATGAAGTCCAAATTATATAAAGTTTTACATCCTGTATGTGGGAAACCAATGGTAGAGCACGTGGTGGATCATATTCAAGAGCTAGGTGCAGAACGTATTGTGACCATCGTTGGTCATGGTGCTGAAATGGTACAAGAACAACTTGGAAATCGTAGTGAATATGCCCTTCAAGAAGAACAACTTGGAACAGCGCATGCGGTTTTACAAGCCGATTCTGTTTTGGGTAATCTTGAAGGAACAACTCTGGTCATTTGTGGAGATACGCCATTAATTCGCCCCGAAACGATTCAAGCTTTATTACAACACCATCAAGAAACAAGTGCAAAAGCGACAATATTAACAGGGATTCCTGAAGACCCTACTGGTTATGGACGTATAATCCGTAATACGGAAGGTCATGTAGAACGCATTGTCGAGCAAAAAGACGCTTCTTCAGAACAGCAACTCGTGAAGGAAATTAATTCTGGCACATACTGTTTTGATAATAAATCCTTGTTCGATGCATTGAAATTAGTGAAAAATGAGAATGTACAAGGTGAGTATTACTTACCTGATGTAATAGAAATCCTAAAGCAACAAGGTGATATCGTTTCTGCTTATGCAACATCTGACTTCGAAGAAACACTTGGTGTAAATGATCGAGTGGCACTTTCGCAAGCAGAGAGCATCATGAGAGCTCGTATTGTTGAAAAACATATGCGTAACGGCGTGACGATTATTAATCCAACGAATACGTATATTAGTGCTGACGCGATCATTGGGTCAGATACTGTTCTTCAGCCAGGCGTTATGATTGAAGGTTCGTCTGAAATTGCGGGAGAATGTATTATTGGACCGAATAGTCACATTGTAGATAGTAAAATAGGCGATCGCACGACCATCCATTCTTCGGTTGTAACGAAAAGTGTGATTGGATCAGATACAGCGGTTGGGCCATTTGCACATATACGTCCAGATTCAGAAGTTGGCAATGAAGCGAAAATCGGTAACTTCGTTGAAATCAAAAAAACGAAGCTTGGAAACCAATCGAAAGTATCACATCTTAGCTATATTGGCGATGCTGAGGTTGGAGAGCGCGTAAATATCGGTTGTGGAACAATCACAGTAAACTATGATGGCAAAAATAAATTCCTAACGACAATTGAAGACGATTCATTTGTAGGATGTAATTCAAACCTTGTAGCACCCGTAACAATTGGTGAAGGTGCTTATGTAGCAGCAGGGTCAACAATTACTAAAAATGTACCAGCTCAAGCTTTGTCAATTGGCCGTGCACGCCAAGAAAACAAAGAAGGTTATGTGAAAAAATTAAAATTAAAATAACAGGGGGATTATCCATCATGGCTTATCAATATGCTGATACGAAGTTGAAAATCTTTTCACTGAACTCAAACGAACCACTTGCAAGAGAAATTGCAGAAGAAGTAGGTCTTCCTTTAGGTAAGATTTCCGTTACACGTTTTAGTGATGGGGAAATTCAAATTAACATTGAAGAAAGTATTCGTGGGTGTGATGTCTTCATCATTCAATCTACATCTGCACCTGTTAATGAAAACTTAATGGAATTGCTAATTATGGTTGATGCAGTGAAACGTGCTTCGGCTCGAACTGTGAATGTAGTTCTCCCTTATTACGGCTATGCACGTCAAGACAGAAAAGCACGCGCTCGTGAGCCAATCACAGCGAAATTAGTAGCTAACTTACTGGAAACAGCAGGCGCAACTCGTGCAATCGTTTTAGACTTACACGCACCACAAATTCAAGGATTCTTCGATATTTTAATCGATCACTTAATGGGTGTACCAATCCTGTCTGACTATTTCTTAGAAAAAAATATTGATCCTTCAGAAATCGTGATTGTATCCCCAGATCACGGTGGAGTAACAAGAGCACGTAAAATGGCGGATCGTTTGAAAGCGCCAATTGCGATAATTGATAAACGTCGTCCGCGACCAAATGTTGCGGAGGTTATGAATATTGTGGGTAACGTCGATGGCAAAATCGCGATATTAATTGACGATATTATTGATACAGCTGGAACAATCACAATTGCTGCGAATGCATTGGTTGAATCAGGTGCAAAAGAAGTGTATGCATGTTGTACACACCCTGTCTTATCAGGTCCAGCTATTGAGCGCATCGATAATTCAGTAATTAAAGAATTAGTCATTACGAATTCAATTGAATTACCGGATGAAAAGTATTCAGCGAAGATTAAACAATTATCTGTTGGTCGCTTATTAGCTGATGCAATTGTTCGAGTGTACGAACAAAAATCAGTTAGTACTTTGTTTGATTGATGTAGTTTAGGTTTCATTTCTCCTTGTTTGGGTAAACATAGTAACAGAATGACTCATATAGGAGAGTGGAAAATATGACTACAGTTAAAACACAGACACGTGAAACGGGTAAACAATCGAATTTAACAGAATTACGACATGAAGGATTTGTTCCGGCAGTCGTTTATGGATACAAAACAGATTCAACAACGATCGCAGTAAGTGAAATTGACTTATTAAAAACACTACGTGAAGTAGGACGTAATGGCGTTATGAAATTAGACGTTGATGGAAAATCAGTTAATGTAGTATTAAGTGATTATCAAATGGACGTTTTAAAAGGGAAGTTTGTGCATGCAGACTTTTTAGCCATTAATATGTCTGATGAGTTAGATGTTAACGTTGCAGTTCATCTTACGGGCGATTCAGCAGGAGTTCGTGAAGGTGGCGTATTAAATCAACCGAATCGTGAGCTTACAGTAAAAGTAAAACCATCTGAAATTCCAGATTCAATTGATATTGATGTAAGCGAGTTAGCGATTGGTGAAACATTAACAGTCGGTGATGTTCGTGAAAAAATCAAATTCAATGTAATGAATGAAGATGATTTCACTTTAGCATCGGTTGGAGCACCTCGTTCTGATGAAGAGTTGGAAACAACAGCAGACGAGCCAGCAGTTGATGAATCAGCTGAAGTTGAAGAAGTTGAAGGCGAAACTACTGAAACGAAGGAATAATATGATAAAAGGGGTTGTCTGCGGACAACCCCTTTTCTTACATTGCAGCGTTTTTTGAATATCAATAAGGAAGCGGTTGCTATAATGAAAAGTTAGCCACTTCTAATAAATGTCTTCATTCGAATGAAAAATGACTTCAGCTTGCAGCAGATGCAGGCTGAGGTTTTGTTTGTGATAAAATAGAAGATAGTATTTGCGTTAATCACGAAGTAAAGGGTGTACCACAATGAAAATGATTATTGGACTCGGAAACCCGGGTAAGCCATATGAACATACTCGTCATAATATTGGTTTTGATGTGATAGATGAATTGTCGAAACGTTTCAATTCGCCTCTTATGCAGATGAAATTTAAAGGTATGTACACAATTGTCCATCATCCAGAAGGAAAATTCATCTTAGTAAAACCGCTTACGTATATGAACCTTTCTGGAGAGTGTGTCGTTCCGTTAATGGATTATTACGATATTGCTGAGAAAGACATCGTGGTCATCTATGATGATTTAGATTTAACGGTTGGTAGACTGAGACTTCGTCAAAAAGGAAGTGCAGGCGGCCAAAACGGCATCAAATCCATGATTCAGCACTTAGGTACTCAAGAGTTTAATCGAATTCGTGTTGGAATTGATCGGCCACCTGCTGGCATGAAAGTTCCCGACTATGTTCTTCAAAAATTCTCGAACGATGAAAAACCTTTAATCGCAGAAGCGATTAAAAAAAGTTCAGATGCTTGTGAAGAGTGGTTGAAATCTCCTTTTCTCGAAGTGATGAATCGATTTAATGGAGTTTAACGCATAAATTATCGCCTGCCGGTCTATACTTTGAAAAAGGAGGCCGGTGAGCACTATGGCAATTCGCGTAAAGTGTCGCCACTGCGACACGGTAATGGGCTATTTACCCTCTGATTCGGCTGAACGAAATAGTCGAGTTAAGGAATTAAAAGAAGAATTTGCAGAAGAATTTATTATGCAAGATGAGCAAGGAAAAGTGACAATTAAAAGTACGTGTGAGCATTGTGAGCAATCTCTCAAACTTTTCCCCAACTATTACGCCATTAATAAATGGATTCAATGACTATAGAAATTGCTTTGGCACAGATTCGTGCTCAAAGCCTTTTTCTGTTTAAGTAGGAGGAACAATATGAAACCCTTCCAGCAAGTATTTTTGCAGGATCAACATATATCATCTTTTATTACAGCTGTTCAAAAAGGGCAAGATCAACAATTAATTACGGGTCTATCTGGAGGAGCACGTCCTGCTTTCATTCATTCCCTTTCAACAGAGACTGAAAAACCGATTCTTGTCGTTTCTCCTAATCTGTTACAAGCACAGAAACTATTTGAAGATATGGTGAAACTATTAGGAGAAGATGAAGTTCGACTATATCCAGCAGACGAACTGATTGCGGCGGATATAAGTGTTTCAAGTCCTGAGCTTCGAGCACAAAGAATCGAGACGCTCGATTTCATGCTGTCTCAAAAGAGTGGGATTGTCATTACGCCAATAGCTGGACTAAGAAGACATATGCCTAATCTCGAGCAGTGGAAAGCGAGTCGTTTAGAAACAAAAGTTGGTGAAGAAGTTCTGATTGGCGAATGGATGGACCAGCTGGTTGCGATGGGGTACTCGAGACAACCAATGGTCACTACTCCCGGAGAATTTGCTTTACGTGGCGGCATTTTAGATATCTATCCTATATATATGGAAAACCCAGTTCGTCTTGAATTCTTCGATACAGAAGTAGATTCGATTCGAACATTTTCCGCTGAAGATCAACGTTCACTTGAAAAAAGGAAGGACGTTTGTATTTTACCAGCAACCGAATTTGTTTGGACGAAACAACAGTTGCTCCAGTTAGCAGAGAAATTAGAAGTTTCATTGGCTAAGAGTTTGAAGAAAGTCAAGAAACCTGAAACAAAAGAACTTCTGCTTCAACAAATTGCGCACGATATTGAGTTATTAAAACAAGGCGACGTTCCTGAACAAATGACGAAGTATATCTCCGTCCTTGAAGATACACCAACATTTTTAGGTGATTATTTCGCTGAAAATGGGTTGGTTTTATTTGATGAGCTTGGAAGAATTCAAGAGGTAACAGAATCTCTTGAAAGTGAAGAAAAAGATTGGTATATTTCAATGCTTGAAGAAGGCAAAACGGTTCATGACGTAAAACTTTCTTTTAGTATGAAAGAAATTTTAGGCATGCTCAATCAAAAGAAGCTCTACTTCTCTTTATTTGCAAGAACGTTTTCTGGCATTTCATTCAAAAAAGTAGTTTCTTTCTCTTGTAAACCGATGCAACATTTCCACGGGCAAATGAATGTGCTGAAAAACGAAATGGAACGCTGGGTAGCGGGTAAGTTTTATGTATTCATCCTTGCTGAAGGAAAAGGGCGACAACAGAAAGTTCAAGATGTATTGGACGATTATGAGATAGATGCACGAGTCATCAGCCAGTCGACTATTCCAAGTCAACCTGGCACTTATATTATTGATGGAGAATTATCAAACGGATTTGAATTACCTTTACAGCGACTAGCAATTTTAACGGATGAAGAATTGTTTAAACAGCGACCGAAGAAAAAATCGCGTCCTCAAAAAATGACGAATGCTGAACGGATTAAAAGCTATTCGGAAATTAAACCTGGTGATCATGTTGTACATATTCATCACGGAATTGGGAAATATATTGGCATTGAAACACTAGAAATTAATGGGATTCATAAAGACTATCTCCATATTCGGTACAGAGCAGAAGATAAATTGTTTGTACCCATTGATCAAATTGACCAAATTCAAAAATATGTAGCGTCTGAAGAAAAAGAACCGAAGCTACATAAGTTGGGTGGAGCCGAATGGAAAAAAACCAAAATCAAGGTTTCAGCAGCTGTTCAGGATATTGCGGATGATTTAATCAAATTATATGCGAAGCGTGAGTCTGAAAAAGGGCATGCGTTTGAAGAAGATAACGACATGCAGCAATCATTTGAATCTGCTTTTCCTTATGAGGAAACGGATGATCAATTGCGTTCAATTGAAGAAGTGAAAAAAGATATGGAACGTGAACGTCCTATGGATCGCCTTGTTTGTGGAGATGTAGGGTATGGGAAAACGGAAGTAGCAATTCGAGCTGCATTTAAAGCTGTTCAAGATAGTAAACAAGTTGCGTTCCTGGTTCCTACTACGATTCTTGCGCAACAGCATTACGAAACCATGAAAGAGCGGTTTGCTGACTTCCCTGTAGAAGTAAGCTTACTAAGTCGTTTCCGATCTAAAAAACAACAGACTGAAACGATGAAGGGACTAAAAGCTGGCACAATTGATGTGGTCATTGGGACGCACCGGATTTTATCCAAAGATATTGAGTATCATGATCTTGGATTACTTGTCGTGGATGAAGAACAACGTTTTGGTGTGACACACAAAGAAAAAATCAAACAAATGAAAACAAACGTGGATGTTTTAACGCTTACAGCGACGCCAATACCGAGAACCCTTCATATGTCGATGATTGGTGTACGAGACTTATCTGTTATTGAAACGCCACCTGCAAACCGATTCCCAGTGCAAACGTATGTAATGGAGCACAATGGAGCGTTGGTAAGAGAAGCAATCGAGCGGGAAATGGCTCGAGGAGGCCAAGTGTTCTATTTATATAATCGAGTCGATGACATGGCAAAAAAAGTAGATGAAATTCAAATGCTTGTACCAGAAGCAAGGGTTGGCTTTGCGCATGGTCAAATGACGGAAAGAGAACTGGAGTCTGTCATTTTAAGCTTTTTAGATGGAGAATACGATGTGTTAGTGACGACAACGATTATTGAGACTGGGATTGATATCCCAAATGTAAATACATTAATTGTCCATAATGCGGATCGAATGGGTTTATCCCAACTCTATCAATTACGTGGTCGTGTCGGACGTTCAAACCGCGTGGCGTATGCTTATTTCATGTACCAACGTGACAAAGTGCTAACAGATGTTGCAGAGAAAAGATTGCAAGCCATTAAAGAATTTACAGAGCTTGGTTCTGGATTTAAAATTGCAATGCGTGATTTATCCATTCGTGGAGCAGGGAATTTACTAGGTTCACAACAACATGGCTTTATTGATTCTGTAGGGTTTGACTTGTATTCTCAAATGCTTCAAGAAGCAATTGATGAAAAACAAACAGGTATCAAAAAAGAAGAAAAAATCGATTTGGAAATTCTTTTACCATATGATGCCTACCTACCGGATTCGTATATTCCGGATGGATTCCAAAAGATACAAATGTATAAACGTGTCAAAGCAGTAGAAAGTGAAAAAGATTATGAAGATTTATTGGATGAACTGATGGATCGATTCGGCAATATGCCGCTAGAAGCTGAACGTTTAATGCGCATTGCTCGAATGAAGGTGTGGGCTAAGATTGCAGGAGTAGAATCCATTAAAGAGAAAAATGGGCAACTGGTTGTCAAAATTTCTTCAAATGGAACAGCCTCAACCAATGGTGCGGCACTAGTGGAAGCATCTATGGCGTACGGTCGAACTGTTGGGTTCCAAATGGATCAAAACCAACAATTGATCATGACGATTAATGAAAAGAACTCTGGAAAACATCATCCATTTGATGTTTTAGAAGCGATGATGAAGGTATTACCTGACGCACGAAAAGAAAGTAAGTCCATTGTTGGCTTGTAATCCCGCAGTTGCATAATTTGTCCAACCTTGACGCATACTATGATGGAAATCAAGTCAAATTGAATTCTGTCGAAAGTGAGGCAACATGGATGAAAGCTACAGGTATCGTCAGACGGATTGATGATCTCGGTCGTGTCGTCATTCCGAAAGAAATTAGAAGAACCCTACGTATACGTGAAGGAGATCCTCTTGAAATTTTTACTGATCGAGACGGAGAGGTCATATTAAAAAAATATTCACCCATCAGTGAGCTTGGAGATTTTGCTCAAGAGTATGCGGAAACATTATTCGCAACACTTGGAACACCGGCATTTATTAGTGACAGAGATGAAATGATTGCGGTGGCGGGAGTCCCTAAAAAGGATTATATGAATCGCCGGATTTCACCGCATACGGAAGAAATTTTAGCGATGCGATCCATTGTGTCTGAAAAAATGGAGAAATCTGTTGAATGGGTCCCAGGACAAATCGAACAAGTGAAATCGTATTGTATTGCTCCAATTATTTCAAGTGGTGATCCAATAGGAGCGGTCTTCCTATTATCAAAAGTGCATTTTATCGGGGATACCGAAATAAAAGCAGTCGAAACAGCAGCCCATTTCTTAGCTAAACAAATGGAACACTGAAAAGAAAAAGGTCTTATTTCCGAAGAGATTTCGGGAATAAGACCTTTTTGATTGCCAACTTTGCAGGGAATCCCGTCCGTTAAATAAGAAGTTGTTCGTGCTATAATGTGGATATTGCTTAGATGGAACGAGGAACATGTATGAATAACCAATGGACGATGAAAAAATTTATGAGAGGCGCTGTTTTATTAACCATTGCCGCCCTTTTAGTGAAAGCATTAAGCGCCATTTACCGAGTTCCTTTTCAAAACATTGTTGGGGATCAGGGTTTTTATATTTACCAGCAAGTGTACCCATTCATCGGCGTGTTGACGGTGTGGACATCCTATGGCTTTGCTGTAGCGATTTCAAAATTATTAGCGGACAGTCAAACTTCAGAGGATGTTGGTCAGCGCAAAACAATCATGAGTGTAGCATTTATATATGTAAGTATTATTTCTATCTGTAGTTTCTTCGTGCTCTTTTTAGGAGCGGGTACATTAGCGTCTTGGATGGGAGACCGAAATCTCGCACAGTTGCTCAAAACAGGTTCATTTGTTGTCTTACTTATGCCGTTTCTAGCGTTATTAAAAGGTTCGTTTCAATCAAAAGGACAAATGGAACCAATCGCCTACGGTCAAGTGGTAGAACAAACAATTAGGGTTATTGTCATTTTAGTAGGAACCTATTTGGTTATGAAAAATGGTGCATCCCTTTATACTGCAGGAAGTACGGCATTATTTGGTGCGTTTGTTGGAGAAATAGCCGGCATCGTCTTGCTTCTTATTTATTTGAAATCTAAGAAACCAACATCTTATTTCAAAGGGCGAATGATTGTTACGCCAATAAAACCTATTATAAAAGATTTAACAATTATTAGTTTAAGTGTCAGCATGAGTTCGCTTATATTGTTGTTCTTTCAATTGGTCGATTCCTTTACTGTTTTTCGATTACTAACGGACAATGGATTGTCGCGAATACTAGCTATGGAAACGAAAGGGATATACGACCGAGGCTTACCATTAGTGCAAATGGGCATTCTAATCGCATCAACTCTGTCTCTATCAATCGTACCGCTAATCGCTCATACAACTCATAAAAAAAGCGGTCGAAATGCAACCCCATATGCTCAACTGACCTTTAAAATCGCCTTTTTGTTTGGTGTTGCGGCATCCTTAGGACTCATTTTAGTATTGCCAGCAGTAAATGAAATGTTATTTGAAACTCGTGACTTATCTCCGACGTTAATGGTTTTTTGTGCTCAAATTTTTTGGTTGTCTTTGCTTTTAACAATGACTTCAATTTTACAAGGACTTGGAAAAGTCATCATGCCGGCTATTATTTTGGCAATGGGATTATGCTTGAAAATCATCTCTAACTTTATCTTACTGCCGACGTATGGCATTATGGGTGCAGCGATAGCAGGCAATATTGGGTTTGGCTTTATAACCCTCGGTCTTTATGTGTACTTAAGAAGTATATGGACCATCAAATATGCGTCACTTCGATTTTATGGACATGTCCTTATTGGTTCTATATTAATGATTGTCAGTGTAACCGGTTGGACGTTACTTGCAGATGGATGGCTTTTTGATGGCTATTCAAACCGTCTTGCCGCTATGTTTACAGCAATTAGTAGTGTACTAATTGGAGCGGGAATATTTTTAATTTACATTGCAAAAAGTCGTGTTATTGCAGAGAAAGAATGGTTTTTATTGCCCATGGGGCGCAGAATGGCGATGTTGCAATTACGCTTTAATACGAATAGAAAGGGGTCTTAATAATGAAACAGATCACGGTCATTGGCTTAGGAGCCGGGGAGTTAGATCAGCTACCACTTGGGTTGTATCGTAAGTTAAAAAATGCAACGAGACTTTTTGTTCGCACAGTTGACCATCCGGTGTTAAAAGAATTACAAGATGAAGGTTTAACATTTGAAAGCTTTGACTCTGTCTATGAATCACATGAAGAATTTGAATTGGTTTATAAAGAAATAGTGGAGACCCTTATATTACGTGCAGAAGAAGCACCTCTTTTTTATGCGGTTCCAGGACACCCTTTAGTCGCTGAACAAACGGTTCAATGGTTAATCGAAGCTGAAAAAGATGGACGAATTGAACTTCAAATCGTTGGTGGCCAAAGTTTTTTGGATCCAATCTTTAATGCATTACGCATTGACCCGATTGAAGGTTTCCAACTACTAGATGGCACAATGTTTAAACGGGACGATGTGCAAATGAACCAACATGTGCTGATTGCACAAGTATACGATACATACAGTGCTTCAGAAGTGAAATTAACACTAATGGAGAAGTATCGCGATGATTACCCAGTGACGATTGTAACCGCAGCAGGTACTAGTGAAGAAAAGCTTCGTACTGTTCCGTTATTTGAGCTAGACAGAGCGGCTGAATTAAATAATTTAACAACGGTGTACGTTCCACCTGTATTGGAAATGGAAGACCGCTTAAAAGAATGGTCTACGTTTAGAGAAATCATTGCAAAATTGCGTGCTCCTGATGGTTGTCCGTGGGACCGTGAGCAAACCCATGAAAGTTTAAAGAAATATTTAATAGAAGAAGTGCATGAATTTTTACAAGCTGTTCATGAACAAGATGATGATGGCATGATTGAAGAACTAGGTGATGTCTTGCTTCAGGTGTTTTTACATGCTCAAATTGGAGAAGATGAAGGGTATTTCAGCTTAGAGGATGTACTCGAACATATTTCTTCGAAAATGATTCATCGTCACCCTCACGTATTTGGGGAACTAGAGGTAGAGGATTCAGAAGAAGTGTTACGTAATTGGCAACAATTAAAAACACAGGAAAAAGGGCATGCATCTAAAAAGGTGTTAGAAGGTCAGCGCCGTGCGGAATCTTCACTCCTGACTTCGTATAATTTCCAAAAAGCAGCCGCTAAGGTAGGATTTGATTGGCCGAATGTCGAAGGTGCATTAGAGAAGTTCGAAGAAGAGTGGAATGAATTGAAAGTAGAGCTAGAAAACGGGGATCATGCATCTCGTTTAGATGAACTTGGCGATGTTTTATTCACAATCATAAATGTAGCTCGATTTTATGGACTGTCTCCAGAAGAAGCAATGATTCATGCGAATCGTAAGTTTGAAACACGTTTTCTTGAGGTAGAAGAAAGTGTAATCAATGGAAAAGGTGAATTCAATGCCTATTCCCTAGAGGAATTAGAAGAGTTTTGGCAACTAGCGAAACAAAAACAAAGGGGAGAACATGAATGAGATTAGATAAATTTTTGAAAGTATCACGATTAATTAAACGCAGAACGTTAGCAAAAGAAGTAGCCGATCAAGGACGCATTACCATTAATGAAAAAGTGAGTAAAGCAAGTTCAGTAGTTAAAGTAGGAGACGTACTTGGTATCCGTTTTGGTCAGAAAGTAGTCACTGCACGTATTGAGATGTTAAAAGAAGCAGTGAAAAAAGATGAGGCAACCATGATGTATACCATCTTAAAAGAAGAAAGACTTGAAAAAGTAGAACCAGAATTTATTGATGACGAAGATTAAAAGAAAGCATGACCAAACTTGGTCATGCTTTTTGTTTTCTCTGCATAGAATGAAAGGAATGGACAAGTAAAGGAGGAATTTTATGCAATATCAAGGAGAACACGCACCTATCGCAATTCCGTCTGGAGATCATGTAGTCAGTTTACGCAATCGAAAACGTATGGATTTAACGTCTGTTAAATCGATTGAACGATTCGACCAAGAGGAATTTGCGGTTCGAACATCACAAGGTCATTTAAGCATTAAAGGCGACGAGCTACGCATTGTTCACTTAGACGTGGACAAAGGATTATTAACGCTCGAAGGTCATGTGAAAACATTCCAATACGATGAAGAAGAAAATGAGCAAAGCAAAAACTTCCTTCATAAGTTGTTTGGATGACACTTTCTTATCAATTTTTAAGCCTGTTGGCCATGGTCGCAAGTGGAGTGGCTACAGGCTTTCTAGTTGAAAGCTTTCGAGATTTGGCCTTTGCCTTTAGACCTAACTTTTGGATTCGTAAATACCGTTTTTTCTTTGAAATTATGTTATGGGCAATACTTGGGTGTGCAAGTTATGTTCTATTGTTTTATTTGCGTGATGGTGCTTGGCGAATTTACGATCCCATGGCTCAGATTGTTGGAATTGGGTGTTATGAATTGTGGTTTCGCAAACCGTTAATGTTCATAAGAAGGCTATTTTTGCATCTAATTGTTCGTCCGATTTGGTGGGTTATTCATTTGTTCATTACCATCATTAGGTCAGTGATTCGCGTATTTTTGAAAATAATCCTTATAATTATTAATCCAATAATTAAATTGATTAAAAAAATGTATCCTATTACCCTACAAAAATAGTGTACAATCATGTATACTAGCAACTACTAATCATATGACAAATTTTGGCGGGGAGTGAACGAAATGGCAAGTCGGAAACAGCATAAAGAAGAGTATCGCAACGTGGCTTCCATTAATAAAGACTATGTTCGTTCAGTAGAACGCCAAGAAAAACGTCAAAAAGCTCATAAAGTACGTCTATTCCGTAGACTTGGCTTTTTTGCTTTACTGGTGGTAGTCGTAATGAGTTGGTTAACCATGACGATGTTTTCACAAAAAAACGCGTTAGCTGCAAAAGAACAACAAAAATTAGAAGCAAAGCAAGAGCTCGTTGACATATTAGAAGAGCAAGAAATGTTGAAATCACAAATTGTGAAGTTGAATGACGATGAATACATTGCAAAGCTCGCTCGGAAAGAATATTTCTTATCAGATGAGGGAGAAATTATATTCTCTATTCCTGAAAAAGAGGATGCAGATAAGAAAAACAAGGATTCTAAAGAGTAGTCTTTATTGACACTCTTTTTTTGTTGGCTATAATTAAGTATGGATACTTGTATTTTACAAGGTCCACTATTAAGATGACTAGGCTTCTAAAAGGAGCCCGTTTAATATTTAAGGAGGAGCATTTTTTTTATGTCAATTGAAGTAGGCAGCAAAGTAGAAGGTAAAATTACAGGAATCACAAACTTCGGCGCATTCGTCGAACTACCAGGTGGCTCAACAGGTCTTGTACACATTAGTGAGGTTGCGGACAACTATGTAAAAGACATCAATGAGCATTTGAAAGTCGGAGATATGGTTGAAGTAAAAGTGATGAATGTCGAAGCTGATGGCAAAATTGGTTTATCAATTCGTAAAGCCAAGCCACAAGCTGAGCGACCAGAACGTCCTCAACGTCCACGCCAAAATAGTCGTCCGAATGATCGCGATCGTCCGTTCAAAGAGAATTTTGAGCAAAAAATGGCACGTTTCATGAAAGATAGTGAAGAACGTTTATCCACTTTAAAACGTGCAACTGAATCGAAGCGTGGCGGACGCGGCGCTAAACGAGGATAACTTGCTGGCTGTTTTGATCGTAGAAAAAGTGTTTATTGGAACACCCTTGCATTTGCAGGGGTGTTTTTTTGTATTTAAATATAATCATTAATTTGTAATGATAAACTGTTAAACAAGTGGAGATAATAGATTTCCGTTCCATGCGGTCGCTTTCCGTGGGCGGTTCGTGAGCCTCCTCATTCACTACGTTCATTGCGGGGTCTCACTTGGAACCGCTTATTCCACTGGAGTCGCCGCATTTCACTCCAATCAACGATTGTGGTTTAATATACATCGATATTTAAATGGAACACCAATGAAATGTTCGTCTTTATTATTGGGAAGAGGGATTATGAAATTGTCACAAGTAAAACTGTTGTTAAATTTGCTGATTGAAAATGGAGGCGGCGTAAAACAACTGCTCCTGCATCGCTCTGCTAGCTTCGTCGCAAAGATTAAGAACCAAATTTGGTTCTAATCTTTCCTGGGGGAACGGCACGAGCTTTAGACCCTGGACTGAGCATCGCGAAGGAAGCGGCTAAAGACGTGCCCCCCGGAAAGCGACCGCCGCAATGAAAATCAGCCGTCTCTACTAGTTTACTAATTAAAATACACTATATATCTCTTCCTGAAATAAAGGATTTCGAAGGAATGTTATCGAAAAAGACTCATAAGGAGTGATAGAGTAATGAAAGCGAAAATACTAGATTCACACGAAAAATATCAAGAATGGTTGGATTCGTTACATGAGTTAACTAATGAACAAGCCATGAGTCCATATGCACCTGGAAAGTGGTCACCTAATGAAATCGTCATGCACTTAGCGGAATGGGATCGTTTTACACAAGAAGAGCGACTACCTAATATGAAAGAAGGTGCAAAACTTGAAAAATTCCCAGCCTTCGAAGAGTTTAATGCAATTGCTGCAGCACGTGCTCAGAAACAAACATTTGAAGAAACCATCTCTTATGCGAAACAACAACGTGAGCAAATTACGCAAAAGCTTAAAGCGATAGATGAGCAGGAATGGACAAAAGAATTTTTCATTGGAGAACATGCTTTGTCGATTCAAAGCTACTTTGCAGATTTTGCGGAACACGATGAACATCACAAGCGACAAATTGAAGGTGTCAGAGGAGTTAAAACAAACGAATAGAAAAAAGGCACAAGAGAAATTCATCTCTTGTGCCTTTTATGTATGACCCCTACGGGATTCGAACCCGTGTTACCGCCGTGAAAGGGCGGTGTCTTAACCGCTTGACCAAGGGGCCTCGTTATTGTCTAGTTACAAGCGCCAGCCCGCACCTAAGCTTCAGAAACTCATTCGGAAACAGGTTTCCGATTCGTTTCTTCCAGCACCGGTGTCGGGCTAGAGTGGCACTCTTCACTTTTCTAAGTATGGCGGCCGAGGGGATCGAACCCCCGACCTCACGGGTATGAACCGTACGCTCTAGCCAGCTGAGCTAGGCCGCCTTTTTGAAGAACATTTTAAATAATACAATCCAATAGATGAAGTGTCAAGATGTGTTTTGAAAACTATTCACAAATCTTCTGTTTTTTCGTCGAAAAGTTTTTTTGCGTGGTCGTCACGAAAAGACAAACTTTCTTCAATCGCTCTCCTATAATGAACATCATCGTAGTGGAAGGGATTGGTAGCATGAAATCTTGGACAAGTGAAAGTATAGGGAGAAATCATACGTGGACAAGGTGGATCCATGTAATCAAAAAGAAAAAGTTGAAAATTTGGATAGCCAGTCTTGTCCTATTTTTCTCCTTTTTCTTATCGAAAGCGGTTTTATTCGAAGCGGCCGTGCCGTTCTTCTTGCCGGTTTGGGCAGTGGTGGCTCTTCGTTATCCAGCCTTTTTGCCTTTTGTTTGGATAGGGGGAATTTCCGGGAGTTTAACGCTTGGGATCGGTCAAATGATGATTCACCTTCTACAAGTTGGAGGATTCCAGTTGTTCTATAATTTATTGCGAAAGAAAAAGTTAATTCCTCTTCAGGTGGCATTAACGGTTTTGATTATTCAACTTGGCTGGCAATGGGTTTCTTATAGTGGGGAAATTCCATTATCTGTATCGTTGCTCGTCTTGTATGAGAGTATTTTGTCAGCGATTATGACGGTCTTTCTTTCTCAATTATTTGTTCCGATGCACGCCATATCCACGGCAAAGTGGACATTCGAACGAATTGGTGCGGCAATTATGGTTAGTGCTTTGTTATTCACGGGGATGAATGGGTTAGTGATTGGAATGGTTTCAATTCCGTTAATCCTCGTTCATCTGGGTATTTTAATATCCGTTCATATGGGTGGTATTTTCGTAGGAACTGCTGTGGCTACAATTATCGGAACGATATTAAGCATTTCGCAACTATCTTTTAGCGGGATGATTGCGGTCTATGCTTTAACGGGCTTGTTTGCGGGACTCTTTCAAAGTAAGGGGCGCATATGGATTTCGATTGGCTCGTTAGGAGCTGCCATCTTTTTCTCGATATATGATGCGTCCTTGCCATTAGACTCTGTTTACTTCGTTTCATTATCATGTGCCATTGGCTTATTCTTTTTAGTGCCTTCAGCTTGGTTAACATATGCACAAAATCAATTATTTCCGAAACAGACGTCCGTATTATTTAAGCGTCAACAATGGTTAACAGATCGTGTGAATCATCAATTGCAGGACTTTCAACAATTTGTCGACTTCATTACCCAATTGGTAAATGATCGTTTTCCAGTTGCTAAAGAAACGGCTGCTACCGAACAAAATGTAGAGTATTCAGTGTGTCATTCTTGTTTTAGACAAGCTAAGTGTTGGGGCAATGAAGGGCAAGGTATGTGGCCGATCGTTCAAGATTGGAAAGACATGCGCAATCATGCGAAATCGGGTGTTCGCTATCGAATGAATGAGCGCATTCAAGAAAAATGTGTCCGTTCAAGCGGTCTTATCGAATCGCTAGAAGAAGAATATTCATCTAACAAGTTATCAGGTCATTATGCGCACGGGAAAAAGATGCTTGCTTTTCAATTAAGAGATATGAGTCAGCATGTCAGCGAGTTGATGGCAGATCTTCAGTTAAATGACGTTAATCATGAATCAGAAGAAGAAAGAATTTCAAGACACTTGGACGAGGCTAAGGTTTCGCATTTTCAAATAGATATATTATCAGAAGAAGCAGGAAATCGAAAAATTGTGTGTTGTATACCACTTAAGCAAGCAGACTGGGAAACGAATCAAATGATTGGTGAACGGTTAATCATCCCGATTCTTCATGAATTATATGATGAACCATTTGAAATTAGTCGTACTTCTGAAATTTTAGATCCTTTTCCACATATCCAGCTAACGTTCCAATCGGCTGTACGATTTACTTATGAATATGGTGTTTACAATCGATCGTCTCAAAATACGGTGTATTCAGGAGATACTCACAGTGTTATTCCTTTGCATAAAGGGTTAGTTGCTTTTATTTTGTCAGACGGCATGGGACAAAATATTGAAGCATATCAAGAAAGTAGACGCGTGATTCGTCTACTCAGAGAATGCTTACAGCATCATATGAATCCCGAAACGGCGATGCACACCTTGCATTATGTTATGTCGCTAAAACAACATTCTGATTTGTATGCAACAGTGGACTTAGCATTGCTTGATTTACAACAAGGGAAACTGTGGTCGTTTAAAGCAGGAAGTATGTCGACCTATATTTTACGCGGAAACGATTGTTTACGAATTGATAGTCAAAGTGTACCGATTGGATTTTTACCAGCACTGTCTCTGGATGCAGAAGAACGTATCGTAAAAGACGGAGATTTAATCGTCTTGCTATCTGACGGGATGTTTTCCCCTGATTATTCATTAGATGAGCAGGAGGCTGAGTTAATTCGGCTGATGAGAAAGCATGAAGGAACACCATGTTCAACATTAGGAGATATATTAGCAGCAGAATTCGCACGAAAATTCCCTGCAGATGAAGACGATCGAACATTACTAGTCGTTCGAGTGAGACATGCCATACCCGAATGGTCACTATTTTCTCCAGCTTATCGAAATATTAAGCGGGAAAGAATGATAAGATAGAGGATATAAACAAGGAGGTGATAAGAAGATGGTTTTTCGGTTGGATGTGTTGAATTATATAAAAAAGCATCACTTAATAAACAAAAAAGACCGTCTTCTTGTCGCTTGTTCAGGAGGAGCGGATTCCGTAGCGCTCCTCACATTTTTATGGAATGAAAGAAAGTCACTTAATATCGAACTTGCTTGTGTCCATGCAAACCACGGTTTAAGAGGATTTGAATCTGATGCAGATGAAGATTATGTTAAACAACTTTGTGCAGAATTAAATATTCCGTTTTTTCACAGGACATTGACCATTCAACAGATTGTCGAGGAGACGAAAGGGAATCTCCAAGATATTTGTAGACAAGAACGATATATGTATTTTGAAGAAATTATGGATAAACATGATTATACAACCTTAGCAGTGGCACATCATGCAGACGACCAAGCTGAAACCATTTTAATGGGTTTAACGAGAGGTTCTAAAGCAGATGGGATGCCTACTAAAAGAGCATTTGCGAATGGGCAATTAATTCGTCCTTTCCTTTCTGTTACTCGAGACCACATAGAAGAATATTTAATGATCTATCAAGTATCGTATCGTGAAGATTCCAGTAATAAAAAAGATACATATACAAGAAATCGAATACGTCATCACATTCTTCCTTTATTGCAAGCAGAAAATTCAAGTGCGACCATTCAGATGGCGCGTTGGGCGGAACAACAACAACTGGAAAGTGCATTCCTCGAAACGTTGGCACAAAGAGAATGTGAAGAAATCATCTTGAAAAATTCCGATTCGTCATTTGAGGTGGATTTACAAAGATTTCAAAGCGTTGCGACTGCTTTACAAAAAAGAGTCATTCTACTACTATTAAACTATCTATATCCAAAGCAAAATATGTGGTTCAGTCAATCGTTAATCGATCAAATTCATGACCAGTGTCTCGAACGCGACGGTTCAAAAGAAATAGCTCTTCCAAATGGAGGAAAAGTACGCCGTCAATATTCGATGATGCTTTTTTCATTTCCACAAGAAGGTTTACAAATAGATGTGACTTTACGAGAGGTTATGTTTGGTCAATGGGTGGATGTCGGCTATGATACACGTATGCGTCTTGAAAAAAGGCAAGAAGAGGAGCTCGAATTCGAAGGAGCTTGGTATATCACTTTGAATGAAAAAGAGACGCCATTATCCCTTCGACCTAAAAAAGACGGAGATCGTCTGTTGTTACAAGGAATGACGGATCCAAAACGTGTATCACGTATTTTGATTGATGAAAAAGTATCAAGGTTTGACCGAGATTCTTTTTTAGTATTAGTTACCAAGGATGATGAATTATTGGGTTTACCAGGACTTCGACTTGGATACCGCTTTTCAAAAACCCCACCAGCTGGCTGGACACATCGAATCGTAATAGAAAATGAGGCACCAAAGCCCAAGGAGGAAGAATTATGTTAGAAAAAGATATCCAAGAAGTTCTGTTATCAGAAGAAATTATTCAAACGAAAATTCGTGAATTAGGCGCAGAGCTATCTGCTGATTATAGTGACAAATTCCCACTAGCAATCGGCGTATTAAAAGGCGCAATGCCTTTTATGGCTGATTTAATGAAGCGCATGGACATATACATGGAAGTAGACTTCATGGATGTCTCAAGTTACGGGAATGCGACAGTATCTTCGGGTGAAGTGAAAATCGTCAAAGATTTAAACACAAGCGTTGAAGGTCGCGACATTCTAATTCTTGAAGATATTATCGATAGTGGCCTAACATTAAGCTACTTAGTGGACCTGTTTAAATATCGTAAAGCAAACTCCATCAAAATCGTGACACTTCTTGATAAACCAACGGGCCGAAAAGTTGATTTACATGCTGATTATGTTGGTTTTGAAGTACCTGATGCGTTCGTAGTAGGGTATGGTTTAGATTACATGGAGAAATACCGTAATTTACCATATGTTGGTATTTTGAAAAAAGAGGTTTATTCGTTTTAATAGACCTGCCGTCATTTTGTCAAAATTTCCGTTTTAAGGTTTGATATGCAAGGCTTTTCGTTGTACGCAAATTTCTACGTATGATAAGATTACAAATAGTTTTTCTGTATATTTTGTGAGGAGGCTCGGGATGAATCGAATATTTCGATACACCATATTTTATTTATTAATTTTCCTCGTTATTATTGGTATTTTTGGTACATTCAACAGCGGAAAAAACCCAACCAAAGACATCAATTATGGCGATTTTATTACTGCTTTAGAAAGCGGTAAAGTAACAGAATTCAGTATGCAACCGGATGCTGGAGTGTATGAAGTTCGTGGTAAAATGGAAGGTTATGGCGAAGAAGACGAATTCGTTACAAACACTCCTTTAAACAACGCAACTCTTCAAGACAAAATTGATGAAGCAGTTAAAACAACTGATGTGAAAGTTTTGGCGGCACCTGAGACAAGCGGATGGGTGCAATTCTTTACAGGCCTGATTCCATTCATTATTATTTTCATCCTGTTCTTCTTCTTATTGAACCAAGCTCAAGGCGGCGGAAATCGTGTCATGAACTTCGGTAAGAGCAAAGCGAAACTATATGATGATAAGAAAAAAGCGAAGTTTGAAGATGTTGCCGGAGCGGACGAAGAAAAACAAGAGCTTGTTGAAGTTGTTGATTTCTTGAAAGATCCTCGCAAATTTGCAGAAGTCGGAGCGCGTATTCCAAAAGGTATTTTACTAGTTGGACCTCCAGGTACAGGTAAAACATTACTTGCACGTGCAGTTGCAGGTGAAGCAGGCGTACCTTTCTTCTCGATTAGTGGTTCAGACTTTGTTGAAATGTTCGTAGGGGTTGGTGCATCTCGTGTGCGTGACCTTTTCGAAAATGCGAAGAAAAATGCACCATGTATTATTTTCATTGATGAAATTGATGCAGTAGGTCGTCAACGTGGAGCCGGTTTAGGTGGAGGTCACGATGAGCGTGAGCAAACCTTGAATCAGTTACTTGTTGAAATGGATGGATTTGGAGCAAACGAAGGAATTATTATCGTAGCTGCAACGAACCGTCCTGACATTTTAGATCCAGCACTTCTTCGTCCAGGTCGTTTTGACCGTCAAATTACGGTTGGTCGTCCAGACGTTAAGGGTCGTGAAGCAGTACTTAAAGTTCATGCTCGCAATAAACCTTTAGAAGACCATGTGGATTTAAAAGCGATTGCGCAACGTACACCAGGATTCTCTGGTGCAGATTTAGAAAATCTATTAAACGAAGCAGCGCTTGTGGCGGCTCGTCGTAATAAAAAGAAAATCGATATGGCGGATATTGATGAAGCTACGGACCGCGTTATTGCGGGACCAGCTAAAACAAACAAAGTTATATCTGAAAAAGAACGTAATATTGTGGCTTGGCATGAAGCGGGTCACGTTGTAATTGGATTAACATTGGATGATGCTGAAATCGTTCATAAAGTAACAATTGTCCCTCGTGGTCAAGCAGGCGGTTATGCAGTGATGCTTCCAAAAGAAGATCGCTACTTCATGACGAAACCTGAATTATTAGATAAAATTTCGGGATTACTTGGTGGACGTGTTGCTGAAGACATCGTTTTCGGTGAAGTTTCTACTGGTGCTCATAATGACTTCCAACGTGCAACGAGCATTGCTCGTAGCATGGTTACTGAATACGGGATGAGTGACAAACTTGGACCGATGCAGTTTGGTCAAGCGCAAGGTGGAAATGTCTTCCTTGGACGTGACTTTAACTCTGAACAAAATTATTCGGATGCGATTGCTTATGAGATCGACCAAGAAATGCAACGAATGATTAAAGAGCAATACGTTCGAACGAAAGAAATTTTAACTGAGAAGCGTGAGTTACTTGATTTAATTGCAACTACATTACTTGAAGTAGAAACACTTGATGCTGCTCAAATTAAACACTTAAAAGATCATGGTACACTTCCGGAACGTGAGTATGAAACATTAAATGGCAAGACGGAAGAGAAGAAAGATGTTACTACTGATGCGGTTGTCGATTCAACGACAAACGATTCAGCTGACATTCCAGATGTGACTGGTGCAGCAAACGATCCTTCAACAGGTGATTTACCTTCTGAGGACACAGCAAGTGAACCGTCTAAAGGTATTCAAGAAGATCGTAAATAATCAATAAACCATAAAAGCTGATTGACTTCCTCTTGCGGAGTCAATCAGCTTTTTTCTAATGCTCAAATTATGGTATGATGACTTCGAGAAAAGTCGCGATTCAACTTTATGTGATTTGAGTGGCAAGGATAAGTGAGGGACATAGATGATACTTGTATTAGATACAGGAAACACAAACATTGTTTTAGGGGTTTACGACAAATCTGACCTCATTCATCATTGGCGTATGGAGACAGACCGTTATAAAACAGAAGATGAATATGGCATGCAGGTAAAAGCATTATTTGACCATGCAGGTATTCAATTTTCTCAAATAGATGGCATTATCATTTCTTCAGTCGTCCCACCGATTATGTTTTCTTTGGAGCGCATGTGCCAAAAGTACTTTGGGTTAAAACCATTAGTTGTAGGTCCTGGTGTTAAAACTGGGTTAAATATTAAATACGAAAATCCACGAGAAGTAGGAGCGGACCGTATTGTGAATGCTGTTGCGGGTATCCATGAATATGGGCCACCACTCATTATTGTCGATTTTGGAACAGCCACAACCTATTGTTATATAAATGAAAAAGGCGAGTACATGGGTGGTGCTATTGCACCAGGTATCGGTATATCGATTGAAGCTTTATTCGCAAGAGCATCGAAACTTCCGAGAATTGAGTTGACCCAGCCGGAACATGTGGTGGGCAAAAATACGATATCTGCGATGCAAGCCGGAATTGTTTATGGCTATGTTGGACAAGTAGAAGGTATTGTTAATCGCATGAAAGCACAAAGTAAGTTAGAACCTACAGTTATTGCTACTGGCGGTATGGCAAGTTTAATATCGGCGGAATCGACTGTTATAGATGTAATCGATCCTTATTTAACATTAAAAGGATTGCACTTAATTTATCAACGAAACCAATAAGAATAGAGGGTTAACCAAATGAATGATTATTTAGTTAGAGCATTAGCATTTGATGGGAAAGTACGTGCTTTTGCTGTCAAAACAACAGATACAATTGCAGAAGCGCAACAACGCCACGGAACATGGCCAACTGCATCAGCCGCACTAGGTCGTTCAATGACTGCAGGCGTTATGATGGGAGCTATGTTAAAAGGTGAAGATAAGTTAACGGTAAAAGTCGAAGGGCAAGGACCAATCGGAGCTATCATCGTTGATAGTAATGCAAAAGGAGAAGTCCGTGGATATGTAACAAATCCTCAAACGCATTTCGACTTGAATGAACACGGGAAATTAGATGTGCGTCGTGCTGTTGGTACGGACGGTATGATTACAATCGTTAAAGATTTAGGCATGCGCGACTTTTTCACAGGTCAAGTGCCGATTGTTTCTGGAGAATTAGGAGAAGATTTCACTTACTATTTCGCAGCATCAGAGCAAGTGCCTTCCTCAGTGGGATTAGGGGTTTTAGTGAATCCAGATAATACAATTTTAGCTTCAGGCGGCTTCATTATTCAATTAATGCCTGGAATTGAAGACGAAACCATCACGGTTATTGAAGAGAAATTAAGTAAGATGGAACCAGTTTCCAAATTATTGGATAAAGGCTTATCACCTGAACAATTGTTACAAGAAATTTTAGGTGAAGAGAATGTGGAGATATTAGAGCAAATGCCAGTTATGTTCGATTGCAATTGTTCAAAAGAGCGATTTGGGACGGCTATTTTAAGCCTAGGAGAATCAGAAATTCGTGAAATGATCGAAGATGACGGCCAAGCCGAAGCGCAATGTCATTTCTGTATGGAAACGTATCACTATTCTGAAGCGGAATTGGAAGCCTATATCGATGAGATCAAGTCATAATCGAGAGCGTCGACCTGAACAAGGTCGACCAACAAAAAAGACGTTAAAAACAAAACCTGTATTAGTTGTACTAGGTTTGTTGTTAGCTGGTAACCTTTTATGGTTTATCGCTTGGTTAATACCGAACGGACCTTCAGGTGGAAATGAAGAAGTAGCTTCGGTTGACGGAAATCCCATTACACGTGAAGACTGGCTAGTTGCAATGGAAGAGCAATATGGTCAAGAAACTCTTTTGGAATTAGTGAATTCGAAAGTGATGGAAACAGCTGCTAAAAAGTATGATATCAACGTGAGTGAAGAAGAAATCGACTTAGAATTAGCGCTAATCCGTTCAGCTCAAGATGCTTCTGATTCTTCTCTTCAAGCCTTAAATGGAGAGGTTCAAAGACAAAAAATCCGTTCTCAACTCATATTAGATAAGGTTTTAACGAAAGACATCGTGATTAATGACGACGAAATTGAGTCCTTTTTCAAAGAAAATCAAGCGCTCTATAATATTCCGACAACCTACCGAACACGTATGATGATTCTGCCGACTGCTGATGAAGCAAAATCGGCAGTTAAGGAACTGGATAACGGTTCTTCTTTTGATGTATTGGCAAGAGAACGGTCACTAGATAGTGCATCTGCTAGTTTAGGAGGCGATATTGGATACATCACGTCCCAACAGGAAAATATGGATCCAGCCATTATCGATGCAGCCACCAAACTGAAAGCAGGCGAGTGGAGTGACTCCATTAATCTAGAGGATGGACGAATTGCAGTTGTTTATGTAGAAGACGTAGCCGAAGGAAAATCGTTTAAATACGATCAAGTAAAAGATCATATTAAACGTGAGTTAGCGCTTGAACAATTACCTCAATCGGTATCACCAGAAGCTTTTTGGAAAGAATTCGACACCGAATGGTTTTATAGTGAATAATATGTAGTCATTGAATGCTAAGTTATGAGATTCGAAGAGAGTCTGCTTCTAAATCGCTTCGATGAGCTTTGATATGCGAATAGAGTTTTACTAGATGAGCAGTTTTCTGAAGTCTTTCAGAAGACTGCTTTTGTTGACAGAATATAATAATTATTGATACGATTGCATATAATAAAACCCATTAACATACTTGGGATTAGGAGTGAGCGCATGGTTCGCATTGGTAATTCAGTTACGGATTTAGTAGGAAAAACCCCTATCGTAAAGTTAAATCGTTTAACGGGTCCTGAAGACGCAGAAATTTACTTAAAACTAGAATATTTTAATCCAGGGAGTAGCGTGAAAGACCGTATTGCCCTTTCGATGATAGAAGCAGCAGAACAAAACGGAGATATTAAACTCGGTGATACCATCATTGAACCAACAAGTGGGAACACGGGTATCGGGATTGCTATGATTGCAGCCGCTAAAGGTTATAAGACGGTTTTAGTTATGCCAGAAACCATGAGTTTAGAGCGACGCAACTTGCTTAGAGCTTATGGAGCTGACCTCATATTAACGCCTGGTCCAGACGGCATGAAAGGTGCAATTGCTAAAGCTACAGAATTAGCAGAAGAAAATGGTTGGTTTATGCCACAACAATTTAACAACGAAGCAAACCCTGAAGTGCACCGATTAACAACAGGCCCTGAAATTGTAGAAGCCATGGATCATTTGGATGCTTTTATTTCTGGAATTGGTACAGGTGGAACGATTACTGGTGCAGGCGGTGTCCTGAAAAAGAACTTCCCGGGTATTGAAATTGTTGCAGTTGAACCAAAGGACTCGGCAATTCTATCAGGTGGTCAACCAGGACCGCATAAAATTCAAGGAATTGGTGCTGGATTTGTCCCTGAAATTTTAGACACAAAAATTTACGATACAATCATTCAAGTATCGAATGAGGACGCTTATGAAACAGCGCGTAAAGTCGCACGTGAAGAAGGTATTTTAGGTGGCGTATCTTCAGGTGCTGCTATATATGCGGCAGTTGAAGTAGCGAAGAGATTAGGTAAAGGCAAAAAAGTCTTGGCTATCCTTCCATCAAACGGTGAACGTTATTTAAGTACACCACTTTATCAATTTGAAGATTAATAAGTGACATTTAGGGAGGGAGCGGAAACGTTCTCTCTTTTTTAATTGTGTGGAAAAAGTGAATTTTTGAATGTGTTGGATGAAATGGAGAATGAGCCTGACGAATTCTAGAATAGCACTTCCGAAATGGAGAATGGACCGGTCGAAATCTAGAATGTAACCAGTGAAATCTAGAATCCGCTCAAATCACCTCGCCTCAAACGACGAACTGTGCTTTTTTTGTAGCGTTTTAACAGCGATTCACGATAAGATGATAGCAACAATTGTATTCAGGAGGAGTTTGAATATGGAGCGTGTTCCATTACATACAACATCTATGACTTGTTCAAAAGATGAGTTTTATGATGCATACAAAGAACTGACGAAAAATGAATCACATCATATATTACTTGAAAGCGGAAGAGGCGGGCATTTGTGTGTTGCTGGTTGGAATCCGTTAGCTGTTGTGAAATCCGTTCATGCAGGTTTACATATTGAATGGCGAGACGGCTCATCCGAAAATCGAATGGGAGAACCCCTACATTTAGTAGAACAATTAGTGGCTGAACATGGATTTGCACATCAAGCTCATTTGCCAGACTTCCAAGGAGGAGCAGCTGGTTTTATTACCTATGATTACGCTCGTCAAATCGAAGTGTTGCCAAATGAAACGGAAGATGACTTGGAAATTCCTGATATTTATTTTTACTTACTTGATCAATGGGCAGTTTTAGATGTAGCGAAAGAACAGCTTCATTTGATGAGTTTGGCATCTTGTCCATCTACCTTAGATGAAGATATCGAGCGGTGGAAAATTGCGGTGAAACAAGGCTTTGAAACACGCGTTTTTTCACCAGGAGTTGGAACTGAAGTTAGAGAAGATCATGCAGAGCTACATGTATCGGTAACGGGTCCTGTATTTGAAGAGGCTGTGAGACGAATTCAATCGTATATTGAGCAGGGCGATGTATTTCAAGTGAATCTATCGGTTCGTCAGTCAAAAGCATTATCCGTATCACCAATTTCGATGTATGAGGCGTTACGTTCATTTAACCCATCTCCATATATGGCTTTTATTCAGTCACCTGATTTTGCGGTCGTTTCAGGTTCACCTGAACTACTTGTTAAGAAAAAAGGCGAAGAATTATCGACAAGACCGATTGCTGGAACTCGTCCTCGAGGAAAAGATGAAGCGGAGGATGAAAGGCTTGCAAAAGAATTAATTGATAACGAAAAAGAACGTGCAGAGCACGTGATGTTAGTGGACTTAGAGCGCAATGACCTAGGTCGTGTTTCCGCTTATGGATCAGTTGAAGTGAACGAATTTATGGTCATCGAAAAGTATTCGCACGTGATGCACATTGTTTCAAACGTAAGAGGGAGACTAGCACCTAATACATCTAACGCAGAAGTTGTTCGTGCGGTATTCCCGGGTGGAACAATCACTGGCGCTCCTAAAATTCGTACGATGGAAATTATCGAAGAATTGGAACCTGTTCGACGTGGGTTGTACACTGGCTCGATTGGGTGGTTCGGTTACAACGGTGATTTAGAGTTCAACATTGTCATTCGCACAGCCTTTATTAAAGATGGCATGGCGCATATCCAAGCTGGAGCGGGAATCGTTATCGACTCAATCCCAGAGAATGAATACATTGAATCGTTAAATAAAGCAAAAGCGGTTTGGCAAGCGAAAGCGATGGCAGAAGGAGTGGGCAGCGTATGATTTTAATGATTGATAATTACGATTCATTCACTTATAACCTCGTACAATATTTTGGAGAGCTTGGTCAAGAGCTTGTCGTTAAAAGAAATGATGAATTAACACTCGTTCAAATCGAAAAGATGAACCCGGCTATGATCGTCGTTTCACCAGGCCCGTGTAGCCCGAACGAAGCGGGGATTAGTTTACAAGTCATTGAACACTTCGCAGGGAAAATCCCGATTTTCGGCGTCTGTCTAGGACATCAATCAATTGGACAAGCCTTCGGTGGGAACGTAATTCGTGCTGAGCGATTAATGCACGGGAAAACCTCGCTTATGCATCATGATGGCAAAGGGGTTAATGCAGGGATGCCGAATCCTTTTCATGCGACACGCTACCATTCGTTAATCGTAGAAAAAGAAACTTTACCTGACTGTTTAGAAGTCACTTCGTGGACAGATGAAGGTGAAATCATGGGACTTCGACATCGTGAATTAGCGGTTGAGGGTGTTCAATATCATCCGGAATCGATTATGACCGAACAAGGCAAAAAGTTATTGCAGAACTTTATTCAAACGTATTGCCATACGGCAAAGAAGCAGGAAGTGTAATGTGGGCATGGATGAACGGGGAATTTATAAAAGCGGAAGATCTTCGCATTTCCCCGTTTGACCACGGCTTTTTATATGGCCTCGGTTTTTTTGAGACGTTCCGTACGTATAACGGTAAAATCTTTTTAGCTGAAGAGCACTTAACGCGATTAAAGCAAGCGTTGGTTGATTTTCATTTACAGGTAGAACTGGATGTAGAGATGATTTCTGGCATTGTGAAGGAACTAAATCATCGTGCTAACGGTGAAGATGGCTATTTTCGCTTAAATGTTTCGGCCGGAGTTCATGACATTGGTTTGCAACCGTCTGAATACCAAAATCCAACGGTCATTGTATTTCGAAAACCTCTTCCAGTCAGTGTTAGAGGTACTGAAAAAACAGCTGCATGGTTAGAAACGAGACGTAATACACCGGAAAGCGCTATTCGACATAAGTCTCATCATTACGCGAACAACGTTCGTGCACGTTTAGAACTCCCTTCTTTAGCGGTGCATGAAGGGTTCTTTTTAACGGAGAACGGTTTTGTTGCGGAAGGAATTACATCGAATATTTTTTGGGTTCGTGATGGCGTTTTATTTACCCCGTCTTTAGAAACAGGTATTCTCGCTGGAACCACTCGTTCATGGGTGATTCAGTCTGCACATTCAATAGGTGTCGAAGTAATCGAGGATTTATTCGAACCGAATGATTTGGAACAGGCAAGTGAAGTCTTCGTAACTAACGCCGTTCAAGAATTAGTGCCAATAAAAACACTAGAATCTACAACCTTCGCTGGCAATGAAGGATTAGTTTATAAGCAGTTGCACCAACAGTACATTCAACAAGTGAACGAGTTAGAATAGGAGCGATCACCATGCAATTAGCACATTACACCAAACGGTTTGAACAAAAAGGAACGGTCCTTGATTTTCATAAAGAAACAATTGTAATGGGGATTCTGAATGTAACACCGGATTCATTTTCAGATGGTGGTCAATTCGATGCGATTGATGCGGCGATTTTTCATGCCAAACAAATGGTGAACGATGGAGCTAAAATCATTGATATTGGCGGAGAATCAACACGCCCTGGACATGACCCAGTTTCTGCAGAGCAAGAAATTGCTCGCGTTATTCCAGTCATTCAGGCATTAAGTAAGGAATTAGACGTGATGATTTCGATCGATACATATAAAGCTGAAGTTGCTGAACAAGCTATTTTGGCAGGGGCTCATATCATTAACGACGTTTGGGGAGCGAAGAAAGAACCGGCCATCGTTCATGTAGCTGCGAAGTATCAAGTCCCGATTATACTGATGCATAATCGCGAAAATACCGAATACAACGATTTTTGGATTGAGGTAAAAAGCGACTTAGAAGAAAGTGTGCAACTTGCTAAAGATGCAGGAGTAGCGGAAGAACATATTTGGCTAGATCCGGGAATTGGTTTTGGGAAAACGACAGAACAGAATATTTGGATGATGCAGCATCTTTCCGATTTAGCTGAGATGGGGTATCCAGTACTTCTCGGGACATCCAAGAAATCGATGATTGGGAATGTATTGGACCTACCTGTTTCTGAACGTTTAGAAGGGACAGCGGCGACAGTGAGTTATGGTGTTATGAATGGTTGTCATATTATGCGTGTCCATGACGTAAAAGGAATTGTGCGTACTGTAAAAATGATGGACGTATTAACTGGAAAACAAGTATACGTAGAAAAGTAAGGGGGCCGCTTGTATGGATTATATTCATGTGAATGAAATGGAGTTTTGGGGATACCATGGTGTATTTCCTGAAGAAACGAAATTAGGTCAACGATTTCGTGTTAGTTTATCGTTAGCACTTTCATTAAAAGAAGCGGGCGAAACAGATCAATTAGAAAAAACCGTCAATTATGCTGAAGCATTCAACATTTGCCGTGACATCGTTGAGGGAGAACCTGTGAAGTTAGTTGAAACTGTAGCTGAGCGAATCGCTAGCGAGGTTTTATCTTCTTTTAAAGGACTTGTTAAAGGCTGTAAAGTGGTGTTAATAAAACCGGATCCTCCGATACCGGGACACTATAAATCAGTTTCGATTGAAATTACACGTGGAGAATTTGTATGAATACAGTGTACTTATCTTTAGGTTCGAATATTGGAGACCGTCTTGATATGTTACAAGAAGCGGTTCGTATTGTAATGGACCAAGAAAATCTTCATGTTTCGAGAATATCATCTGTTTATGAAACAGCCCCTGTTGGCTTTACCGATCAAGCGTCGTTTCTAAATATGGTGGTCGAAGTGCAAAGTAATTTATCGGCGGTCAAAATATTGTCAATATGTTTAGAAACTGAACAAGTTCTAGGACGTATCCGTGAATTTAGATGGGGGCCTAGATGCATTGACCTTGACATTTTGCTCTATAATGATGAAAATATGGAGTCAGAGAATTTAATTATCCCTCATCCACGTATGCATGAGAGAGGTTTTGTTCTCATTCCTTTATTAGAACTGAACCCTAACTTAAATCATCCGATTACGGGTGTGCCTTTCCGTCAGTACGGGGAAGAGCAGAAAGAAGGCGTGCACTTATGGAAAACATTCGATGGGGTAGACGCATTCGTGCATTCAGAAAATTAAAGGCGATTAAACAAACGGATTTTGCCAAACGAATTGGCATATCAACATCCGTGGTAGGACAGATTGAACGTGGAACTCGAATACCATCAGAAGAACAATTACAGAAAATGGCTTCCGAGCTGCATATAGAGGTAGAAGAGTTACTAGGTGAAACAAGTCAAAAAAGAAAGGAGGAGAAATATTGACTAAAATGAGTGAAAAATCTTTTCAAATTGGTAACCATGTTATGGATAACCGAGTTGTTCTAGCACCTATGGCTGGAATTTGTAACTCGGCATTCCGTTTGACAGTTAAAGAATTTGGGGCTGGACTTGTTTATGCTGAGATGATCAGTGACAAAGGCATCGTGCAGAAAAACGAAAGAACGATGAATATGTTATATATTGATGAACGAGAAAATCCATTGTCACTTCAAATTTTTGGAGCCGAAAAAGAAACATTGGTTGAAGCAGCAAAGTATGTTGACCAAAATACCAATGCAGATATTATCGATATCAATATGGGATGTCCAGTTTCTAAAATCATTAAATGTGAAGCGGGAGCAAAACTCTTATTAGATCCAGAAAAGATCTATGAAATGGTGGCTGCTGTTGTTGATAACGTGAAGAAACCCGTCAGCGTTAAAATGCGTACAGGGTGGGATTTAGATCACTTATATGCAGTTCAAAATGCACAAGCAATAGAACGTGCTGGGGGATCTGCGGTAGCTGTTCACGGACGTACACGTGTCCAAATGTATGAAGGACACGCGGATTGGGATATCATTCGCCAAGTGAAGGAAAACGTAAACATCCCGGTAATTGGTAATGGTGATGTTGAAACTCCTCAAGATGCAAAACGCATGCTTGAGCAAACTGGTGTTGATGGTGTTATGATTGGACGCGCAGCTTTAGGAGATCCATGGATGATTTACCGTACGGTCGAATATTTAGAATCTGGTGAATTAAAACCTGAACCTTCTGTACGTGAAAAGATGGATGTTTGTCTATTACACTTCGAACGCTTAGTTGCACTAAAGGGTGAAAACATTGCTGTTCGTGAAATGAGAAAACATGCTTCATGGTACTTAAAAGGGATTCGTGGAAACGGTAAAGCACGCAACATAATTAATCAAACAGAATCGGCACAAGAATTACGTGCCTTTATTAATAACTTCGCTGACGAGCAAATGGCTCTTGGCCTTGAACTTGAAGCAAGTATTGTATAATAACTCGAAAGAGCTGTCACATTTTCTGTGATAGCTCTTTTATATAGAAGATATAATCTTCGGAATTATAGAAATTCATACAGAATTATAGGAAAAACGCGATTAAGCGTGAAGACCTTTGTGAAATTGTGTACAATAAGTTCATTATGTATGGCTAATCGGAGCTATCAAAGAAAAAAGGAGTGAAATGAATATGTCTCATTTAGATGAATTAAACGATCAACTTTTGGTGAGACGCCAAAAGATGACTTCTATAAGTGAAAGTGGGCTTGACCCGTTTGGTGGTCGTTTTGAAAGAACGCATTTATCAGAAGAGGTACGATCTGAATTTGATGCAATATCAAAAGAAGATTTAGAAGAACAAGGTCATGAAGTAACAATTGCTGGTAGAATCATGACAAAACGTGGAAAAGGGAAAGCTGGATTTGCTCATCTTCAAGATTTTAGTGGTCAAATTCAAATTTATGTTCGTAAAGATGCGATTGGCGAGGATGCTTATCATTTATTCGACACAGCTGACTTAGGTGACATCGTTGGAATTACAGGAACAGTATTCCGTACTCAAGTAGGAGAACTTTCTGTTAAAGCGAAAGAGTTCACGTTCTTAACAAAAGCACTTCGTCCAATGCCGGAGAAGTTCCACGGCTTAAAAGATGTAGAACAACGCTACCGTCAACGTTATTTAGATTTAATGACGAGTGATGATAGCAAACAAACATTCATTACTCGTAGTCGTATTATCCAATCAATGCGTCGTTATTTAGATGGCGAAGGCTTCTTAGAAGTAGAAACACCTTTAATGCATTCAATTGCAGGTGGAGCGTCTGCTCGTCCATTTATTACGCATCACAATGCACTTGATATGACATTGTATATGCGTATTGCGATTGAACTTCATTTGAAACGCCTAATTGTTGGTGGTTTAGAGAAAGTATATGAGATTGGTCGCGTATTCCGTAATGAAGGGATTTCGACTCGTCACAATCCAGAGTTTACAATGCTTGAACTTTACGAAGCGTATGCTGACTATAAAGATATTATGGCTTTAACTGAAAATGTTATCTCTCACGTTGCACAAGATGTTCTAGGAACAACGAAGGTTATATATGGAGAAGATGAAATTGATTTGTCACCAGGTTGGAAACGACTTCACATGGCTGATGCTGTAAAAGATGCTACAGGAGTAGACTTCTGGGCACCGGTAACAAAAGAACAAGCTCACGCTCTTGCTAAAGAACATGGCGTTGATGTGAAACCTACTATGGAAGCGGGACATATCTTAAATGAATTCTTCGAGCAAAAAGTAGAAGAAACATTAGTTCAACCTACATTTGTGTATGGTCATCCTGTAGAGATTTCTCCGTTAGCGAAGAAAAATCCTGAAGATGGTCGCTTCACAGATCGTTTTGAATTATTTATTGTACGTCGTGAGCACGCAAATGCATTCACGGAATTAAATGATCCGATCGATCAACGTCAACGCTTCGAAGCTCAACTAGTCGAGAAAGAAGAAGGTAACGATGAAGCACATGAAATGGATGATGATTTCATTGAAGCTCTGGAATACGGTATGCCACCAACTGGAGGATTAGGAATCGGGATTGACCGATTGATTATGTTATTAACAAACTCTCCTTCAATTAGAGATGTTTTATTATTCCCACAAATGCGTCATCGTGACTAACATTTATAGAAAAGCTAGAAGAAATTCTAGCTTTTTATTTTTTTTGTAAAAAAGGGGTTGCCACTGCTTTTATATGGTGGTATATTAATCAAGTTGCTAATTTGAGTGCAACGTTGAAACAAAAATGTTAATAAAAGTTGTTGACATTGAATTTCAAATTTGTTATTATATTAAAGTTGCTGTCGCGAGAGTGACCAACAAATGAACCTTGAAAACTGAACAGCAAAACGTCAACGAAATATAGCGATGATCGCTTTGGCGATTGGAGCAAAAACGTTTTCTTCCGCCGACACCTGTCGGTATCGAAAACAAACTTGAACTTAAACGTTCATTATAAACGTCAAAATTTTTGACG
>FWWL01001465.1_pt1 | contig 55921 bp, 57 predicted proteins | sample 2228331 | NCBI WGS metagenome assembly FWWL01 (sample SAMEA103939775, study PRJEB20133) | metagenome | reverse complement strand
TGTGGGATAACCTGACCCATCAGGAACGCCGTGAAACGCTGGTGATGGTAGTGGCACGGGCTGAAGTGATAGGCAACGAGGTGCGCACTTACATCCCTGTAGCGAGCGTTCCAGGGGCGTGGTTAGAATCAAATTCCAGTATGGTAGCCCCAGGGGGATTCGAACCCCCGTCCTCCTGGCTGAGAACCAGGCGTCCTAGACCGCTAGACCATGGGGCCACCAGACGCTGACCATTATACCATGCACCGCTGGCTTCTGTCAAGGGGGTCTCTATATTCAGAAGCGATACCCCTCAGAAGCGATACCCCACCGTGACGGAGAAGCCGTTGGCACGGTCGTTATTTGTACCGAAGCGGTCGGTGATGTCGTAGTTCAGTTCCACGCTGTAGGTCTCGTTCAGATTCAGGGTTAGCCCGACGCGCCCGCCAAACACATTTTTGCTCGGACCAGCCGTATCCACCACAAATAAGCCAACGCCCAGCCGAAGCTGGAGCGTGATGTCGGTCTGCCCGAAAGGCTGTTCATAAACCTGACTCACCAACAGTGCGGTGATTGCACCGCGTGAGCCACCTGTTTGATGGGTGAAGAGGTCCGCACTGATTTCGGTAGCAGAGCCTCCGAAGAAGGGAATGCCCACCGTTTGGTAGGTCAGCCCGACGGCAAACCATGTCTTATTGAATGCCTGCAAGTCCTCATCTGATGGGAAGTATGCGCCCAGACGCAGGCGCAACGATCCCTCGAGTTGAGCCAGCGCAGGCAAACTGCCCACGATCAACAGCGCACAGAGTGCGCTCCCGCGTAGCCACCGTTTCATCATTCACCGTACCTCCGTGTCGATTAGATAGATGTTGCCTTCCCTCTCGTTCGCGCCCTGGGGCACGACTCCTGCTATTTTACCCTCTAAGCGTGTGACTCCTGCCCCTTTTTGGCGCCCGTTGTGAATGGTGGGGGGCGGTATTATATACCCCGATGGACAGGCTAACAGCGCGAGTGCTAATGTTTCTGGCGGTACGGGTGGCGGTGAACAGTTTTCGTCGCGCGTTTGAGAACCCTTTGCGTGCGGTGCTGACCGTACTGGTGCTGAGCTTCATTCTGTGTGGATGGGGCGCGGCGCTAATTGGCATGCTGATGGAGCCAGTGCGCCCGCCACGCACACCGCCACCGATGTTGGACCCCGAAGTGGTGCTGGCGCGCAGTCTGGCGATGGTGGTGGGGTTCCACCTGCTGTATATCGTGCTGGGGATTGCGCCCGCTTTCTCGCGCGGGCAGTTCAGCTACTTTGTGGAGGGGGATGTGAACTTTTTGTTTCCGACGCCCGTGCGTCCGCTGAGCCTCTTTCGGGGCATGCTGCTGATGCGCGGCGCGATTGGCACCATCTTTTTGATGCTGATGATGATGCTGTATCTGTTGATGTCGGGCGGGCGTTCGATAAGGCAGTTGGCGATGGTGGCGGAACCGCAGGCGAGTGGCTGGGCGCTGATGGTGTATCCGCCGCTGTTTCTGGTGATGTCGCTGGCGTTGCTCTGGCTGGGGGTTGCAGTGCGCCTGATGGAGGAGCATCGCCCGCGCGTCCGCTGGTGGTTCTGGGCAGGGGTGATAGGCTGGGCACTGATAGGTATTGCGCTGGTGGGCGTGCGCACTTGGACGCTGGTTCAACAACATGAGATGAAGCTCGCTCCCGCATTACAGGCGAGCCTCGATTGGCTGCCCGCCTATGTATGGCTCCTGCCGGTGCGGGCATTGGCAGACGCTATGCTGATCATCTATCAGGGCTGGACACCCGCGATAGGGCTGGGATGGCTCTTCTGGTTGGGCGTTCTGCTCTGGGCAGATGGACGCATCGCGCGCGATTCGGGTCAGCTCTATGAGCTGGCATCGCAGATGGCACAGCGCGGCGCACGGTTCCGACTGGCACGAGGCGACCCTGTGCAACTGATGTACCAGAACGCGCTGGAACGGATGAGCGAGCGGCGTCGCCCCCTGCGCACTCTGCGCTGGCTGGAGCGGTGGACGCCACGCGGTGTGTGGGCGTTGCTCTGGCGCGACCTGCTCCTTTCGTGGCGTCTGCAGGGCTGGGGACTGGTGCTGATACTGTTGGTGCTAATCGCTCTGCCTGCTGTGCCGCTGGGCATTGTGCATTATGCCGTCGAAAAGAACGCGCTCACCGCCGCAAAAATAATCTATCTAATGATTCAATATATGGTTGTGCTGATGATTGCCGTCAGCAGCTACTACGGGATTGTGGATTTGCTGAGGCGGGTCGATTTCCAGAAGCCGTGGCCCTTCAGCACGCGGGCGGTGGTGCTGGTCGAATCGCTGCCGACGGCGGCGCTCTTCCTCATCGTGCAGATGGTGGTCGCGCTGATCGCGACCGGCTTTTTCCCGCAAGCGTGGGATTTCTGGCTGAGCATGGGGCTGGCGTTGGCGTCTTTTGCGCCCGTGCTCCAGATGGCGATGTGGATGATGGCTCTGCTCAATCCTGACCCGAACGATTACACCCAGCGGCTGGTGCTGGGCTTGCTCATGTTTCCTGCGATTGTACTCACGGCACTGCCGGGCGGGCTGATTCTGGGCGTGGGGCTGGCGCTGCGCCTCTCACCCCTCCTCATTGCCCCCATTGTACTCACGGCGAACCTGTCGGTCGGTGCGATTCTGGTCGCGATTAACTCTCGCCTCTATGAGCAGTTCAGCCCTGTGGATTAGCCTTGTGCCTTCGGGCGTCTACAATATAAGCGCACGGATGAAACGGCATCGAAGGCTGGGCTGGATGGTGGCGTGGCTGCTTATGGCATGCCTAAGGGCACAGACACCGTATGAGTTTGTGGCTTGGGCGTCTCGCCCAAGCAAGGTGACACACGGGCAGGACGCCCGTGCTACAGAGACGCCCCTGCCACAAGCCGAGGGCAAGGAGACCATCGAAATCCTGCACACGGGTGACTTCCATTGGCACGCGAATGGAGCGTTGCAAGCGGAGCGAATCGAGGCGCGCTGGCGTGAATATCTGCTCTATGGCGCCCGTGCCGAAGGCTCCACCCGTGCGGGCAGTTATCTGTTCAGTGGCGGGGTGCGCCTGCATGGAGGCGGTGTCTTCGCGCAGGGGGAGTGGCTCCTGCTGAATGTGCGCCAGCGCCATTGGGAACTGACGCGCGGCTCTGCTCGCCTGGAGCCGTCCTTCCTGAATAATCGGCTTCTGGACAGCCTCTACCTGCGCGGTGAGCGGCTGCAGGGCGTTGAGCAAACGGTGGGAGGCAAGCAACTGCAAGCGACCACCTGCAATCTTGACCATCCGCACTATCTTTGGCACGCCGAACGCATGGACGCCATCAGCGGCAAACGCGCTATTTTGCGCAATGTGCGCTTCGAGGTGCTGGGACGCACGCTGTTCAGCCTGCCCTATGTGGTCGTGCCCCTGCGCGAAACGGGCGAATCGTCGCCCCTGCCGGAGGCGGGCTTCTCGGAAGAGGAAGGGCTCTACCTGAAATATGCAATCGCCTATCTGCTCGCACAGGAAGCGGTCGGCAGCCTGCGTTTTGACCTGATGCAACGCAAAGGACTGGGCATCAACCTCCAGCAGCTCTATTCGCGTGGCACGCTGAATCTCTACTTCTTGCGCGACCAGACCCTGCGCACGAACAGCCTCACCGGACGTTGGCAGCACCAGCAGTCGTTGGGCAAGTTGCAAACCACTTGGAGCGCAGACTACCGACGCAACAGCTACCTGCTCTTTGCCGATAGTGAGGCGCGGGAATTGCGCACCGACTGGCTCTTACCCGCCCCCGATGGTCAGACCCGCCTGAGCTTCAGCGAGAGCCGCAACCGCACCGGGGCGTTCGAGGGGATTAACCGCGCCCTGAGCCTGAGCGAAACGCGCACGCGAGGACGATGGCGCTGGAACCTGTCCGGCGACTATCTGGAGAACGCGAGCTTCTCAAATGGCACATCGCAGGGCGGTATCCGCCAGTGGAACACCCGTGCGAGCATCGGCTATGAGTTATCGGGCGCGAACCTGCAGATGGAGTATCAGCGGCTGATGCCCGTGGGTAGTGCCCCTGCCTTCTTTGGCGGGTTGGAGCGTCTACCTGAGCTGAGCTTGAGTGCACCCGCGAAGTGGTGGGGCGCACCATGGCTGGACGCGAACCTGCGCCTGAGCGTCGGACGCTTCGCAGAGGGTGGCACGACGCGCCTCAGCCGCGAACGGCTCGGCTTCGAAATCCAAGGCAGATACAGCCGAGCCATCTCCCCTGTGAACAGAATGGTAAATGGGCGAGACGCCCAAGCTACGCTTGGCACGGGCGAGACGCCCAAGCCACAGAATCGTAGCACGGGCGTCCCGCCCGTGAACCGCATGACTCAGAAGCAAGACACCCAAGCCACGAGTTTCACATGGCTCTACAGCTTCCGCCAGACCTTCTACAGCGACAACACCGCGCAATATCTTTTGCAATCCTCGCTGGAACAGCGCATCGCGCTGAACGCACGCTTCAGCTTTGCCCTGCGCTGGAACTACCTGCGTCCGTATGGCTACTCACCGCTCGGCATGGACAGGGCAGGCAATTATAATCTGCTGAACGCCGATTTGCGCCTCGAGCTGGGTGGCGGCTGGAGCCTGTCCGCCCTCAGTGGGTATGACTTGCTGGCGCGCGAGAACGGACGCGAAGCGTGGAGTCCACTCAATCTCAATCTGGAGTATCAATCCGCGCAGTGGCTACGCTGGCGCACACAGAGCGTGTTCGACCCGAATCGCGGACGGTTCACCAGCCTGTTGACCGATCTATTCTGGCAGTTTGGGGCGTCGCGCCTTGCGCTCTCGGCACGCTACGACCCCCAGCGCCATCGATGGGGCAATCTTTATGCCCGCCTCGATGCACTCAAGTGGGGGCGCGTCCGCCTCTCCAGCATCCTGCAATACAACGGCTATCTGAACCGCTTTGAAGGGCGCCACTTCCTGCTCACCTATGACCTGCACTGCGCCGAGCTGGAAATTCGCTATATCGATAACCCGTTCGGCTTCCGTCAGGACCGCAGTCTGCTGGTCTTTCTGCGTCTGAAGGCGTTGCCTTCCCTCTCACGCTTCGGCTACGGTCAATTCGGTCAACCGTTAGGAGGTATTGGGAGCGATTTCTGAGCGGCTCCACAGCCCACCCACACAGAGGGAGAACCAATAGACGCCCAACGCCCAGCCGAAGACGGGGATCCAGATGACCAACAACACAGCGGCACTGCCGAGCACGACGCACCAGCCCGCACTGACATCGCGCCAGCCAAACAGTTGCGCTGTTGCATTGCCCACCACTACCGCCACACTGCCGAAACCGAGCAACACCATCAGCGAATACGCCAGAATAATGAGCAGAGCAATCAAGCCCACAATTTTGGACGCAGGCTCGTCGCCCGCCTTTTTCAGGCTCTCGCTGAGCGCGCCCAACAGCAACACCAATAGGAGCGCAACGAGGGTGATGGCGAACCCGCGCCAGAACACGGCGCGCCCGCCCGTGCGAATCGCGCGAATGTGTGTCTGCGCACGCTCCTGACGCAGGATGAGACCCATCAGCCCGACCGCTACCAATGCCAGATAGAGCAGGAACAGCCCCAGCGCGCCCGCATCAGGGCGCGTCTGCTCCTGTGCCGATGCGCTCGCCAGCACGAAAAGCCAAACCGCGAATAGAGTGATGGCTTTCATCCAAGCACCTCCTGAAACAGTTTCAGACCTGCCTGCAAAGCATGTTGTGCCTCGTGCAGGAGCCCTTGCCAGTGGGGATAGGGCGTTGCCTGCAACGCGCTCTCAGTGAGCGGCGGCGCCAGAACCCCCTGCAACAGATAGGCAGAGGGCAGAAGCATCACCAGCCAGATGAGTATCAACAGCCGAATCTGCCAGCGCCCACCAAACCGTAGCCCGGGCGTCTCGCCCGTGCCAAGCGTAGCTTGGGCGTCCCGCCCATCAAGTGGCGTAGCCCGGGCGTCTCGCCCGTGCGTTGCTTGGGCGCGGGCGCTGGCAAGATGGGCAACGCCCGCAGGGCATCTTCAATATCGAATCGCTCTCGCATCATCCCAGTTCCTCCTCGATCCAGCGTCGGAGCTGCTCGCGTCCGCGATGGAGCCAAGTTTTGACCGTGCCGATAGGCGCACCAAGTTGCTCTGCCACCTCTTTGAGGGGTAGCCCTTCCGTGTAGTGCAGGAGGAGCGCGGCGCGCTGTTCCGCAGGCAAGCGCAACAGCAATCGTTGCAGGGTGCGCTGGCGCTCACGCTCATATAACTCCTCCTCAATCGTGGGCGTGGGGGGCATGGCTTTTGCGGCACGCTCCATGCGCTCCTGCTCCACACGGCGGTCGCGCAAGGCGTTCAGGCACAGGCGCGCGGTCAGGCACAGTAGCCATGTGGCGAACGGCTGAGACGGGTCATACAGCCCTAAGCGGGTGTAGGCACGCAGGAACGCCTCCTGCGTGAGGTCTTCCGCCCACTCCACATCGCCCAGCATGCGGAACGCCAGCGAGAAGACCCGATCCCGATAGCGCTCCACGAGCTGGTCAAACGCCCACAGCTCGCCTTCCAAACAGCGCGTCACCAGCCATTCATCGGAGAGCATCATCTTATCGCTCCATCCGGACCTCTTTCACCAGCCAGCGATTGGCGGGCTGTGCCTCACCTGTCAGCACGCCCATATCGAGCAACGAGAGCAGTTTCACACGGGCGGGCGCGAGTTTGCCGTCGCCCTTGCCTTTGGTGTCATCGGTGGGGGTGAACGCGCTCCACTCGAATCGGAGCGTTTCGGGCTTCTCCTCGCCACCCACTGCACGAGTGGCTATCCACCGCTCGCCGTCCTCTTCCTCGACCCCAACCGCAAGCGTCGTCGGGTTCTTGACCGTCAGCGTGATTTGTAGCCCCTTCGTGTCGGCAAGCGTGCCTTTTGGCACGGGGCGTGCCACCGCCAGCAGCCAAGGGAACTCCTGTTTATATTCCACGCGCATACCGCCCGCTTCGGGCTTGATGCGCACGCCCTGCGTGGCGAACCACATCAGATAGTCGCGCTGGAAGTCGTCCAAAATGTCCCGGCTGGTCACTTTACGGGGTGGGGCTTTGCCCAAAAATTCGAAGTCGTCCAGCCAAAGCATATGGGTGCCGCGCTGTTCGCCAAAGAGCGCGCTCGCTTCGGGCGTTGCTGCGAGAATCGCTCCCACGTCCAGCAAGCCGATGCCCTCGGCACGCTCCATATCCAGCTTGCCGTTCTGGTACTGGCTGTCGTCGGTCGGGGTGAAATCGCTCAAGGCGAGCGTGACCTGCTGCCATTCGTTATGTCCGCACCAGAAGGGCACTTGCCAGCGCTCACCGCCCTCCTCCGACACAATAAAAAGGAGCATCGTGGGGCGGTCGGTCTTGATCCAGAATCGGAAACCTTGCGCCCAGCTTTCGGGTTCGAGGCGTACAATCGCGTTGAACTTGCCCTGCACCACGGTGTAGGTGTAGACGAGGGCATGCTTCCCGTTTTTCACATCGGGCGGATTGGTGGTGCGTTCCACCTTGCCGTCCATGCCCGGAAGCACGAACCAGCCGTGTTCCTCGCGCTCAAAATCGATCACGCTTTTCGGCTCCTGCAACGCGGATGCCAACGCCATTAGCCCAAGCCACAGCCCGTTAGTCATTCGCCATGTTCCCATCGCTCGCCTCCAACACAGTCTACACGGCAAACAGCGAAAAGGTTTCAGAAACGCATGGTAAAATCGATGAGGTGATAGAATGGGAAATACCACGATTGCAACGGGTGAGCATCTGAGCGCGCTGGGCGTGCGGGTTTGCGAACTGGACGATGTGAGAGGTTACCTTGAGCGCTTTCCCACGGTGTCTCACGCGCTGGAAAAAGCGGTCAGAGCGATTCGGAGCCACCTGCCTGAAGCGGAATTAACCCTGCAGATGTATCATGATCCTGAGGTGGATGACGAGCACCCAATACTGCTGATGCGCCTGCCCAGCTATCCGGAGGATGTGGGGCGAATCCTGCACGCTGTCGATGAGGCATATCTGGAAACGCTTGCCGGGCAGGAGGGATGGCTCTCCGTAACGACCGATTTTCGCACCCCGGAGCCGTGAGATGGCTTTCGACTGGGCTGACTATCTGACACTGGCAGATATTCTCATTCAAAAGGGGCAGGGTGTTCCCCCTCTGGAGGCTGCACAGCGCACCGCGGTTAGCCGTGCTTATTATGCTTTATTCTGTACAATCCGCAATTATGCAGTGAGCCATCTTCAGTTTCAACCGCTCTATGATTCGCGTGACCATCAGCGCCTGCGCCAACACTTGCAGAGCCAGGGCGCTCCATGGATACGGGTGGCTTCTGTCCTCGACAGGTTGCGCAAGTGGCGCAATCAATGTGACTACGAGGATGTTGTGAGTGGTCTCTCAAACATGGCAATTCAATCGGTGCAGGATGCTCGGCAGGCACTTCAAGGCGTGATATAAACCCTGATGGCTCCCCAACTCTCCGAGCCGACCTAAGATTCGACCACCTGAGTGAAATCCGCCAGTGCCAAATAGAGCCGATTCGCACATGCAAGCAGGTTCAGGCGGTTGCGACGCTTCGCCTCGTCCTCCGTCATCACCAGCACATGGTCAAACAGCCGATTGACGGGTTCATCCAGTTCCTGCAACAGGGCATAGATGCGCTCGTAGTCGTGCTTGTAGTAAAGTGCTTCAAACTGAGGCGTGAGCAATTGTAGGGCGTGATAAAGGCGCGATTCGACCTCATGCTCGAACAGGGTGGGGTCTACCTCGCTCAGGCTGGCGATGGCATGGATATTCTTTTTGTGTGCGGCGGCGAGGATGTTCGCGGGGCGGATGGCGGTCTGGGTCAGCGTGTGGAAGGCGGGTTCCGCCTGATGTGCTTGCAACAGGTGCGCTCGTTGGATGAAGCCGTATACCGAATCGTCCCAGCCACTGCCCAACACGGCGCGAATCAGGTCGTACCGTATCCCCTGCTCCTTTAGCAGAGCCTCGATACGACCGTAAAACAGCCCCCGCAGCTCCGCCTGAACCGCAGGGAGGGGCTTGAGCGACACATTGTCCGCGCGGTACTCGTCATGCGCCACCTGCACCAGCTCAGATAGGGTCGGGTAGTCGGGTTCCTCCGCCAGAATCTCCACCACACCTGTGGCGGCGCGTCGCAGTCCGAACGGGTCGGACGAGCCTTTGGGCAGATATCCCAGCCCTACATAGCCGACCAGCGTGTCGATTCGATCCAGCACCGCCAACGCCCGTCCGACGGGGGTCTGCGGAAGTGCGTCGCCTGCAAAGCGCGGCTGATAATGTTCAGCAATCGCGCGGGCAACACAGGGCGGCTCGCCCGAACGAAGGGCATACTCCTCGCCAATAATCCCCTGTAGGTCAGGGAACTCCATCACCATCTGGGTCGCCAAATCGGCTTTACACAGCGCGGCGGCGCGCTGGATGCATTCGCGCGTGGGCATATCCCAATCCAGCGCACGAGCAAGCCGCTCCGCCAATCGCTGGAGTCGGCGCGTCTTGTCCAACAGCGTGCCCAGCTTCTGCTGAAACAGGATCCGCGCCAACCCCTGCACGAACGCCTCTAACGGCTGTTTCAGGTCCTCCTCGAAGAAAAAGCTGGCGTCGTTGAAGCGAGCAATCAGCACCCATTCGTTGCCCTCGCGCACATAGTCGGGATTGCCGTTGTTGTAAACTGAGATGAACCCCGGCAATAACTTGCCCTCCGCGTCGACGAGCGGGAAGAACTTCTCGTGCTTTTTCATGGCGGAGACGAGCACGGGCGCGGGCAGGCGCAAGAAGGTCTCGGGAAAAGAGCCGCGCAGGAGGTGCGGATACTCCACCAGAAAGGTGTTCTCCTCCAGCAGGTCGTCGCTCAGCAGGGGCTGTGCATCGATCTCGCGGGCGAGCAGAATGGCGTGCTCACGAATGAACGCCTTGCGCTCCTCGGGGTCCGCCATCACATGCAGGGCGCGCAGCTGTTCGAGAAAGGTGTCGGGCGAGCGCACCTCGAACGGCTGGGGCGACCGGAACCGATGCCCGCGGCTGTACCGACCTGAGCGGATTCCGTCCAGCTCGAACTCAATCACCGTTTCGCCCAGCATGGCGACAATCCAGCGGATAGGGCGACCGAAGCGTATCTGATGTGTGCCCCAGCGCAGGGTTTTGGGGAAGGTCATCTGCCGAATGAGGGTGGGGAGCGCCTGGGCAAGCACCTCGATGGCGGGCTGACCCTCGTTGCGCACCTGCACGAAAGCATACTCACCTTGAGGTGTCTGCATGAACTGCACTTGCTCAGGGGCAATCCCCTGTGAGCGAGCGAAACCGAGCAGGGCTTGGGTCGGCTTGCCCTCGGCATCAAAACATGCCCGCTTCGCTGGACCACGCACCGTGCGCTCCTCAGGGGTTTGGTGTAGTGCCACCTCATACGCCAGTGCAATCAGGCGGCGGGGAGTGCCGTAAACGGCGATAGAGCTGAACGGCAGACGCGATTCGGTCAGCGTCTCGCTGAGCAGGGTGCGCAACTGCTCCAGCGCGCCGCGCATGAAGGCGGCGGGCATCTCCTCACAGCCAATCTCAAATAACAGCGTCGCGCAGGTCGGCATCGTTCGCATGATACCCCCAATATGCAGGCACACGAACAGACGCTCGCAAGTATCATTGCACGGGCAGGATGCCCGTGCTACAGTGGCTTGGGCGTCTCGCCCAAGCATAGCATGGAACTGCACGGGCGTCCCGCCCGTGCTACGGCAACTCCCTTTCTGAAGGGGCAAGTGCGTCGACCGCGCTGGCTAAGGCAGATTCGAGCTGTTTCTGGGTTATTGTGACGGTCAGGTCGGCGCGGGTGCGCTCCAGCACGGCACGCAAGGCATCACAGGCGCGACGCAAGCCCAGCGTGACCGCATCGGGGTAGTCGAAGGTGATGAGTTCATCGTAGATTTCGTCCATGACGCGCAACAGGGTTTCGGCATGGGTCAGCTCGCCCGCACGGAGCAGATCCAGCACATAGCGTCGGCATTCGGACGCTGCCTCCGCCATCCCGTTCAGGTACGCGCCGACCTCCACGCCCAGTTCCTCTGGCTCTGGTAGCGCGTTCCCCAGCACAATCGCATAGAGCGCCTCGCCCTCCACATACTCTTTCTCGGCGTCTTGCAGGAAGCCCGCATAGTAGAGCATGGGGTAGGGTGTCAGGCGGGTGCGTGCGTGCTGAATCTGCTGATACGCCTCACTGAGCAGGGCACGACAGGGGTCGAACTCACGCCGATGCAGGCTGCGGATGGCACGGGCACAGAGCTGGATGGCTTTCCGGCACGCTTGCAGTGCCTCTTCGCGCGCCTGATGACGCTCCTCCAGCTGCTGTCGTATCCGCTCGGCAATCTCGCTCCAGTGGTTCGCCTGCATGGCGGGATTATACCTGTGGTAGCGCGAAGGGCACACGCGCGGGCAGCACCTCACAGTGCAGATGGCTGGTATAGAGCAGTTCGCCATCGACCGACACCGGCTCCACATCGGGCAGCCAGAGGCGCACACTGTGCGCCCGCCAGCTATGCACCGCCGGATGACCCAGATGCTCGCCCCGCAGCGCCTTCGGGAACTGGCGCAGGAACTCCAGACGCGGAATGTATTCAATCAGGCACACATCGAAACAGCCATCATCAAACTCGGCGAAGGGTGCAATCCGAATCCCGCCCCCATAACTGCGTCCGTTGGCAATCGCGACCAGTAGCGCAGACTCTTCGATGCGCTGCCCGTCGATTTCCAGCATCAGTGGCACGGGCTGATAATGCCAGAGCTGTTTCAGAATGGCAATGATATAGGCGAGTCGTCCCCAGCGTTGCTTGAGGCGTTCGTTGGTGGCGTCGTTCACGCGGGCGTCGAAGCCGACGCCCACCACATTGAAAAAGTAGTGTTCGCGTCCGTCGGGCAGGCGGATGCGTCCGGCGTCGAGCGTCTGGCAGGTGGGCTGGGCGAGACCGGGCAGCACTTTTTGCAGTTTTTTGGGCACACCTAACTCGCGCGCGGCGTCGTTGGCTGTGCCCACGGGCAGGCAAGCGATGCGGGTCGTATCCGCCACTTCGCCCGCTTCGACCGCACGGAGGTAGCCGCCGACCACACTGCTGAGTGTGCCGTCGCCACCCACCGCGACGCAGACCGCACCCTCCCTGGCAAGCCGTGCTGTGACCTCGATGCCCTCTTCCAGCGAGCGGGTGCAGATTGTGCGCCACTGCTCCAGCGCGGTGCGTACCACGCGCAACCGTCGGGTGGCACGTCCTCCCCCCGCGCTGGGGTTCACAACCAGATACCCTCGCTGCACGCCCCCTCTATTCGCGCATCTACCGACGATTCCTGCCAAAAGGAGACACTGGAACAGATCGAGCAATTCCTTTTTGCCCCCGATTCGTTGTGTCCCCCCGTCACACTTTGCCCCTTTTAGTGGAGTTTTTCGGTGGGTGGCACAGACACGCAGGTGTCTTTGGAGAACCTACCTGCAGGGGTCTACACGGTGCGGGCGTTTCCAGCGACCGCGGGGCGCTGGTTGCGTACAGAGGGTAAACTATTGACGGAGGTGCCGTGGGTTTTTGCGGTGCCGACGGGGGCGACGAAAGTGACGGTTTATTGGGATGCTCTGCCGGGGGCAACCGGGTATCGGGTGCGCTGGGGTGCTCAGAGCGGGAACTACCCGTTCAGCTCTGCCTATCTGCCTGCCACGCCTGGCACGGATGTTTACAGGTATACCGTTGTGGGTTTGACGAGTGAAGTGGAGTATTTCTTTGTGGTGGAGGCGGAATACAACGGACTGTGGGGTCCGCCATCGGTGGAGGATAGCGCGGTTCCGCATGTAGGGGCGATACCGTGGGATACCCAAGATCCAAATCAGATTATTTCTGCCGTTCGTGCTCGGATGGGGTCGCCCTATGGATATCTAATTGCTCTTTCTCCTGAAGGTCTACTATATGAAGAAGAGGAATGGGGTGCTGAGCAGCATGTCTCCACAGCATTGTACTTTTATAATCCCGATTTAGACGCAATTGTCGACACCTATGGCGCTGTTGTACAACCCACGCAGAACACAGGTGGCGGTGTGGATAACACCGGACCATATCGTCGCGTAGTAACATTGTCTAATCAGTGCAAAGGAGCTGAAGTATATTTCTATGTCCCGCCACCTATTTATGCAACTTCACAGTATATTTACGTTCAAAATAATACAAATACAACCACAAGAGATACGCCATACGTTTATCTCGGAATCAGAGGTGGTACTTTGGACATTGAAGCAGGTATCGCGTTCCATCCTGCAGGGCGTGGTCGACCTGGACGAGATGGTGGAGAATACTCAGATCCTGATAGACAAACCCCTCCACCATCGTACAATCGATGGCAACCATACCTCAAAGTGTATGATTCTTCGAGAAAAACTGTTAATGAACAGCCGGCTATACTGGAAGACATGCAGGGCAGAGGAGTTTTGCCTGCTCACATCCGTTATGATGATGCATACTATGGGTTGATAGTGCGTCTTTATTTGGTGATAGACAAAAGAAATAAAGAAATTATGTTTCATGGAGATGTGTGGAGTGCAACTCTCGATGATCCACAATATGATCCGCCTCGTAAATTGTACAGATTTTATCAATCTAACAAGGTAAACATTCAAGGCGGAGCAGTGCGTCGTGTCATTTCTATAGCCCAGAGGAAGGATTGGACAGGAACTAATGGTTATCAGACCACAGGCTCTTTCTTCCTGAATGTGGGTATAGGATATCAAACACTGTTTGATGTTGGTGATTTACCTAATGATGGAGCCATAGTCTTCTGTCCTCCTACCAGTGGTATCTGGACGAGTGGAACATCGACGAACTTTCCGAATAACACCGTGGTTCGTGTTCAGGAAATGAGTCGCTATAATCGTGAGGCAGTTAGTATTGATCTTAGAAGGAGGTAACCATGCGAACAAGTGAATTACCAATTGTTGGATACACATGCTGGGAATCGGCAGGGAAGGATCGCCATCGGCTCCATAACTACTGGTACCAAGCTGGGCGATGGTACGCTGAACCCCTCTTCCAGCGATACAGACTCCCGAAGGAAGGTGAAATTAAGGAACCATTCTTCTTCTACGAAGAGTTTTCTACGAACTATCGCTATTTCTATTCAGCAGATATCCGAACCTATTTCGGTATCGTAGGTGTCTCAAAACAGATGCGCATTCTCAAATGGACGCAGTTCGAATGCTTCTTCTCTCCGAACTCTCGATGGCTTGCTGGGCTTCATGAAGATTTTGGAGATAAAATTGCAATCTTTCGTATGCCTGATTGCAAGGAAACTGTTATGAGTGTGCGTCCCCAGACTTTTGCCTATGAGGGGGGATGGTATCCAGACAGTCGTTGGTTTTGGTACGGTTCGTATAAGGGGTGGTTCCGCGTTGATGTCACTCGCTTGCCCTTGCGTCCAGAACGGCTCACCAAACAGGAGTATGAGCGATTGTATGAGGATTGGGATCTGCTCAATCCACGCTTCCGCACTATAGATGCCACGCTTCATGAGCGGAAACTCGTTTATAAATACTCCTGGAACGGGAGCGCCAGAGCGCAGGTGCAGCCTGAGGTCTACAACACCGCTGCTTGGGCAAGGCACTACGGTATGGAAACGAACTGGCAGCCACAACGCGTAATCGTGCAAAGGCGCAGTGGGAAGCAGGACGAGGTTTTGCACAATCGGGATGAGCGCGTGCGAATTATGGGCGTGAGTGCCGTTTCTGATGACGGGCTTTGGGTGATTGTGGCAATCGACCGCTGGGATGAAGCGCAGAAACAACAGGTATACGAATGGGGGCTGTACAGCGTGTTGGAGCGTCGCGAACGCATTCGGTGGACAGGAGCGAACCTCCCAGGACAGGGAGAACCTTACTGGCGGTTTGATGTGGGGTCGCTGCTTAGGCGAAGGAAGCATCCTCAGATTGAGATAGATAAGGAGGCAAGCCGATGATACGATACGCAAACCGTTCGCATGAACGCCTTCCTCTCATTCAATCCTATCTCTCTTGTAAACATTCAGCTCCCATCCCCAAAGGGTTCTTCTGGTTGTGCCGGGTTGTGCGCAACTAAACCACTACTATCACCGAAGAACCTCGCTTCGCCGTGCCCGGCGGTGTATTTTACCACGAGGAAAGTGTCATTGAACTACTCATTTCACTCAATGGAAAGTATGCCATCGAGTCCAATTACCTCGCTCTCTCTGAACCGAAGGTATACATCTCAACGACCCTGTTTTGGAGTTTGGGAGACCCGATCCCAAAGGAGTTGGATATCCCAGGCATCCTGGATGGCATCTTCTCCCCTAATAGCCGACTGTTCGCAGGATTCCTCAGCGAGAGTGGCGTCAAAGTGGAACTTTTCTTCACCACCTGCTCAACTCTTAACCGCTCACCTCTTAACCAAGGATTCCTCACGGGATTCCTCACGCAGGGTGGGGACAAAAGGGAAGAAGGTGCCTTCTACTTGGTGGACTGCCCGACGCGCAAAGTGCAACACCTGTTTGGTCCTCTCCATCCGGAGGAACCGGAGGAAGAAGAAAACTGCTCCTATGATTGGGGCTGGTACCCTGATAGCCGTCACATCTGGTTTTGGTGTTGGAAACATGAACCCGATGAACGCAAAGCCCGTATCTATAAATACGATGTCGTGCGCCGACGGCGTCAGCTGCTGCGCGGACAAGAGCGCGAGGCAATCTTCCACGACTGGGATCTCCACGACCCCCGCTATCGCTCTTCTGGCTTGGTAGACCCCTCTGAAAAGTGGGATCTTCTAACTTACGCTCGCAATCACTCGGTACGGGTGCGCGTCAAGGATGCTTTGGAGGCAAATAGCTCAGCGGAGGTGTTTATAGAGTGGCGCGATGGGCGTCGTCAGCGACTGTTGGGCAAGGGGGAACATCAGTGGTTGCGGATTCGCCCTTTGGACATTACGGATGATGGGCGGTGGGTCTTGCTGGAGTGTTGGGATGGGCGCAAGTCAGAGAGGGGTCATGTTGAGGAGTGGGTGTTGGTGGAGTATCAGGTTTGGGACACGGTGGCGAAACGGTCCTATGTTTATTTTAGAGACCGTTATGCACTTGGGATGGATCCCCAATTTGCGCGGGATGCAAGGGGGAGAGTGATGTTTGGCTCGGCGTCGTGATTGGCTTTTGCTGGATGAGAGGGGGTATTCAGAGAAGAGGTGTGAAGAATGCAAAATAGGAGGTTCCCGCGATGAAAGTTCGAGGCTGTCTTGCCTACCGGAAATACAGTTCCGATATATCCCCGAGAGAAATCTATCTCTTGCCACTGCCCGAAGGCAATCCCATCGCTCTCTCCGAGTGGGTGCCGATTGAAAACAACGCCCTTCGTATCAAAATCGGCGGAACCCTTCAAGGCGCTCCGGGCAGGGTCGGCGACCTCCTTTTTGCCCCCACCGGAGACCAGCTTCTCCTTCTCGCCGACCGCCAGACCGAGTGGGAAGACCTCGTGGGACCCACTACCGATGCAGATGAGCTATTCTACCGAGGTCTGGAACTCTACTTAGCCGACCTGCGCAGGCGTTTCATCTCTCGCTTGACCTTGGGAGCCCCCTTCAAAAGGCAAGGAGCGATTTACTCACAGGGCGTAGTGATTGTACGGCACGCCACTGCCGATCAAGACTATAGCACGATTAGCTGGACGGCTCAAGGGCAGATTGTTGCCACGCGCGGGGGAAAACTGCTCCTGATTGACCCCCAAGCCTGGCACCGAAACCCCAACCACATCGCCCAACTCAACAAAGACTTCTGGATACTGACCGACAACGCCCAGTGGCATACCTTGACGCCCGACCTGCGGGAAGCCTATTTCCTGAACCGAAAAGGCACACGGCTCGGTTTCGTATCGTGTGAGCGGGATGCGAAGGTACGCTGGCTCCCACCGATTGCACAAGAACACGGCAAGGTGGAGACCGCCTTCCCCACCGACATGGGGCTGATGGTTGTGACTGTGGTGCCGAAAGAAGTGGGGGGCTACGGTCCGCAGACGCTTTGGGCGTGGAGCAGAGGTCAGACATCTTATCGGCAGGTGGGGCACTTGCCTTCGGATGTGGAGGTAGGTGCCTATCTACACAAACGGAACGCCTTTTTGGTGGGGGAACGGCTAACAAGATATGATGAGCGCGTTCAGAGTTTTGTTCCGCGCTACGAAAACCGTTCGTGGTTTCGTCTGGGGTTATGCTCTGCGCGTTCAGGCAAGGTTCAGTGGTTTCGGATAGACCATCCAGAGGAGTCAGTGCCTGCGACAGAGATAAACCTGCTTCAGATACCGAATCAGGGTTCGCTGTTGGTTGTGCAAGGTTCTAACTTCCATCCTGACGAGGAGAAGCGTCAAGATTGGGCGTGGATAGGGGTGCTGGATGTGAGTACGATGCGCGTCGAGTGGGTGCGTCGTTTTCAGTATAATGAGGTCTGGGCGTGGTCGCCCCGCTGTGATGGGCTTTTGCTGGATAAAAGACGGTAAGTAAGACAGGCGTTGGGCTTGCTCCTCCGTCAGGTAGAATCCTGCAGGAGGTGAGAACGATGCAAATCCAGGTCTGGAAAGCGATGCCACTGGCTACCGATATCAAGGTAGACGATATCCAACAGATTGCGTTTGAGTTCTCTGGGTTCACTGATGGGGATGGAATGCCAGCGTGGCACTGGGGACCTTGGGCTCATATCCCGCCTTCCAGCTTCGATGTGCCCCAGTTGGTACTCAAGCAACGCGCCCAGTTCAAGGTAGTGCTTCGTGCCCTGCACTCGGCTAAAGAGCGCAAAGACATCAGAGAGGTGTGGGCTGAGTGGCGAACAGGAGGTCCGGTTGCTGTCCCAGCACTATTACGTCTACACGCCGTCGTCATCAAGTTGAAAAACGGGTATAGAAGGGAGTATCGGTTTGAAGACCCAAAGAAACCCGAAGAGTCGTTTGGTCCTGCTTTTCGGATAGTGTTTCGTCTGCTGGCAGATGACTCGGCACGGCAGGTGCGCGAGGCGGTGGCAAAGGTTCAGCACACCATCAAGGCGGTGCGCGGGGCTTCGGGCAGGGAGTGGCGCAATCCAAGTGATGTGCAGGCGATTGTTGCCGAGTTGCTGAAGGTGGATCGTTCGTTTTTTGAGTATGAGCAGTTTGGGGGCACAGGCAAGGAACCGCTTGCACGGGTAGTCCAAGTTCAGCATGATAAGGGCTGGTTTTCGATAGGGTTTGTGGTGTACGATAAGCAGTTGATAAGACGCTATAAGTGGCTATGAGGGTGTGCGAAAGGGGCGAGAGCCTTTGTGAGGATGGAGAAAGCCATAGTGCGGTGCAAAAATAGGGTCATGTTTTCGGACTCCAGCGGGGGCTGAGGTGGTCGCCTGACTTAGTGAGGGGTCTGAGGTCGGTGCCGTCGATGCGCACGGTGTGAATCTGACGGTTGCCCGGCGACCCCATCGCGAACACCAGTTGCTGACCATCGGGCGACCAGTCGGGCTGATAAATCTCGCCCGCCACCATCTCTGTCGGCGCGCCCCCGTCAGCAGGAATTACCATCAGGGCTTTGCGGGTGAGCGTCCCGTTCGGCTGGCGGTCGCATAGGATGAAGGCGATGCGCGAGCCGTCGGGCGACCACGCGGGTTCAATCGCCGCCTCCGAATTGTCCAGCGAGGTCCAGAGCGGCAACACACGCGGCTGAGCCTGATTTTCGGTGAAATCAAACAGGAGCAACACCCCTATCTGACGCTCCTCGCCTTCGGGCGTTGGCATCGTTGCCGAGGCGCCCGCAATCACCAGCTGCAAACCCTGACGCGCCCAGTCGATATCGACGCGCTCCCCTTTGAGCAAAATCGGCAAGGTGAAGGTCTGTTCCCCGTGTTTCACATCTTGCAACACCACCTGCTCGCCCTCGTCAATCACCTGCACCGCCGCGATGAGGTCTTCCTGTGCCCGTCGCGCATAGCGGAACGCCACCTGCCCGTACTGCTCGCGCACCTGGAGCATCTGGCTCGGTAGCGGGATGAGCTGTTCGGCATGCACGCCCTTCGAATCGATGGCGACCACCAGCCCCTGCGCGATATGCAGGATGTGCTTGCCGTCAGGGTCATAGCGCGGGGCGCGCTTTGCGCCGCCGCCAATCGTCAGCTGGCTCAAGTTCTTGCCGTCGGGGTCTATTGTCCAGAGTTGGTACACCTCGTCGCGCCGATTCGATGAGAACACGATTTTCGTGCCATCGGGCGACCAGTCAGGCGACTCGTCGTCATGGTTATCCTCGGTCAGCATCAGGGTCGAGCCGTCGGGCTGAATGACCATCAGGTCGCCCTTGCCGTTCTCATTCAGGCGGATACAGGCAATCCAATCTTTTGTGTTCGGCTTGAACAGGCGGATATCGAGCCGTCCCCACGGCTGGGAGCGAATCAGCGCGAGGATGCCTATTAGTATGACCACGACGAGCAGTCCAATCAGGGTGCGTTCACGGCGGGTCATGGTTTTTTGTTAGCCTTCACCGCTTGGCGCTTCTTTTGAAGCTTCGGAAGCGGGAGCATTATTGGCAGGCGCGTAGAGCAGGAGCCAAGCAATCAGTGAGGCAGGCGCGTCCACATTCGTCGCGATGCGCTCGATGACGCGGTTCAGTTGGCGTTCGTCCATCTCGTCGTCGACGGGCAGGGTCTGCATCGCTTCGCGCACAATCTGGAGCGCCTCCTGCAGGTAGCGGGCGCGGCTGGTGGCAAGGCTACGGGCAGGCGTCGTGGCGAAGGCGCGTCCCACCTGCTCATACACCGCGTCCCACGAGGTATAGGCGCGTGCCTCCTGCACCTGCTTGCGCATGCTCGCCTCGGTCAGGCGACGCAGCTCCTCCTGCTTGCGCTGGTAGAGTTGCCAGTCGTGTAGGGTGATGCCCTCAATTATCACGATTTGCGGGCGGAAGCCGTACGCCTCCTCCAGAAACTGCTCGATCCAGCGCCGCACCGTGGGTGCATTCAAGTGGCTGGCGAGCAGGGCATGCTCGGCAGGCATCCCCAGCACCAGCGTCTCGCCCTCCATCACCACAGGCGTCAGCATATCCAGCGCCTGATAGAGACTGCGCCCCGTGACCTTCTCTTTGACCTGCTCGCGCACCGTGTTCCAAACCGATTGCAGTTCCTGATTCGTGCGCCTCATCGGTTGCCTCCCTCATTCGCCATTTCGCTATTCGCCATTCGCCTCATAAATGATTCGCAACCCTTCCAGCGTCAGCAAGGGGTCAACGGTTTGGATTTGCGGGCAGAGGGGAGCGACCCGCTCTGCCAATCCGCCTGTTGCCACCACATGGGCGTCGTCGCCCAGCTCCTGCTTGAACAGGGTGAGCAGGTGTTCGATGGCGCCTGCAGAGCCGAGCAGAACCCCACTGCGCAGGCTTTCGGGCGTCGTGTGCCCAATCGGTTGCACCGCGCCGCTGAGCGCAATGCGTGGCAACCGTGCCGTGCGCCCCGCCAGCGATTCGAGCATTAGCTCGACGCCGGGCAGGATCGCGCCGCCCCGATAGACCCCATCGCGCGAGAGGGCATCCAGCGTGGTTGCCGTGCCGAAATCGACCACAATCGCGGGCAACCCATAGCGTGCTTTCGCCCCCACCGCGTTCGCCAGCCGATCTGCCCCGACCGCATTCGGCGGCTCATAGGCGACCTGAATGCCCAAATTGAGCTGAACCGATACGAACAGCGGCTCGCACTTCAGCCAGCGCTGGGCGAGCAGGCGCAGGGTGTCCTCCAGCGCGGGCACAACCGTCGCGATGACCACCGCCCGGATAGGCGCGTGGAGACCCGCCGCCTCCATCAGGGTACACAGCAGCGCGAAATGCTCGTCTTCCGTGCGGGCAGGGTTCGTCTGCATGCGCCAAGCGTGCCAGCCATGCCCATCGTGTATGCCCAGCACGGTGTGGGTGTTGCCCACATCAATCGCCAACAGCATGAAAGGGATTATACCAGCCAAGAAATGGTCCAGCGCAGTACGATTGGTACTCTCCCCATCTCCAAAGAATTCGCAGACTATTTGAGAAGGGCATTTTCGTGGAGAAATCGCCTCCAATCCTCCTTTGTCCAGCGGAGGTCGCTTAGCCGCACAAGGTATCGCTTCTCACGCACCTTACCCAAATATTCCAACTCTTTACTCTTCTCAACACTACCATGTGTTCGGTGCGCATGCGACTATCTTCCAGACCGGAGGCAGGGTTTACCTTAGAGTTGAACATTACACGCCCTACAATCTGGTCGATATAGGTCACTTCGTGGAGCCAACCGAAGTGGCTCAGATGTTCAACAACAATATCATCGATAGGGATGGGTACGGTGCGAATCTTCGCAGGACCAACAAAGATACAGAGATACTCGTTCACCCGCTCTGTTAGTCGCGTGAAGATGCTCAGAATGGAGCAGAAGTAGTTCTCATAGAGTGTAACAAGGTGGGGCTCTTCTATCATCGCACGATACTTGTGGTAAAGCTCGGAGTAGATAGGGATAGATTGCAAACCTCGGTAGGGTATTTCATGCTTGCTCAGCCATCGGATGGTCTCTTCGGAATACCCAAGCCAGAAAAGCTCCAATTTGGTGGAGCGGATATACTCTTGAGCCTGCAGATACGGGGGCGAGGTTATCATGATATCGACAGGTTGCTCTAATTGGGTGTTTAGCGTATCGACGCCTGCACGCACCATGCAGTTGACCTCTTTGGGCTTCATCTGGTAGTACTCGTCTAACTTGCCAATCAGTTTATAGACCTCGCGCTCAAGCATACTCCAAAAGAGTGCCTGATAGTTGTCCTCCAACAGAGAAGCCACCTTCGCTTTTGAGCGCTTGGATTTATGCAGTTTGTGAACTTTCTCGTCAGCATAGGAGAAATAGCGCGTGACATTTATCATGGGAATAAGAAAGAGGAGACGCTCCTTGCCCTCCAACTGGTGAATAAAGCCCCATGCACGCGCCAATAACTCCAAGAGCGGCTCTGGATGCCAATATTGCAGGTTCGACCACTCTGGCACAAATCGGCAATTTGAAGTGCGTATTACTTGGAGCAGGCTATCCACCTTCGGAATAGGCGGGGCGAGCGTTGCCGTGTCATGAATCACCTGCATCAGCGGGTTCAAGTCCCACAGCTCGTAGTCATGTCCATAGACTCGCGATACTACCCCCACCGTGCCATAGCCAGCAAAGGGGTCAAAAACTCGCATCCCTGGTTGGGTATACCGCTTGAGAACATAGGCAATCACCTGAGGAATGAATTTTGCAGGGTATTTATAGATGCCGAAAGTGCCTGCTGTGGTGGAGGGTATCTCCGGCACACTATTGCGGAAGAGAATGGGCTGGCGCCGATGGTAAGGTGAGATAGAGTCGGAATGACTCATTTCCTCAAAGGCGAGTTGTTCCCGCACGCAACCGTCCGAAATGATGGGTTCCATTCCTCCAATCTCGCCACGCTTCATCCGAACCTCCCTAACACGGAAGGTGGCATACTCCAGAGCGGTGTCTCAAAGACGCTACCTAAGTGTACCATATTGTGCATAGTCGTTCTGGCAAGGTGGTCCCGCCGCCAGCCACAGGATGCGGTCGTGTAAATCGAAAAGGGCAGACACGACCGTCATATAGCGTTCTGCGAGTGGCTCGTGCCAATCCTCATGGCGGCAGAGGGAGTAGGGATACCCCTCATGGTCGCGCAGATAGCGCTGCAGGTCATCTCTTGCCAGAGGACGTTTTGCCGCTAACAGGGCTTGCAGACGTACCCATCAGGTGTAGGTATGGAAACGCTCTTCATCGGACTGTTCCACCACGCCCAACGCCTGCGGAAGGAGGAAATGGTTCGTGTGAACCAGTATGCTGTGCTCTGGTGTCCACACCGCCACGCGCGCGGGCGCCGCTTCGATGTCCACGACCCTATCGGGTGTCTGCCCAATTAGGAAATTTGCGGAGCAGGCGCGCTGTCCCGCGGACACCACCTGCACCACCTGCTCCAGCGTGTGCGCCCGCAAGATTTCGTAGCAGTGCACATGGAACGGTTTCTCCAGACGCACCCAGTCGTCTTCGGCGCTGAGCAGACCATTAATGCACAGTCAAAGCCCTTCTGAGTTCAAGCCGATCTTGCCGCCCACGATACCCGCCTCCGTAAAACGAAGCAGTTGTAACCCGTCAGGTTCCGTGACATGCAGAACTGCCCATTGCACCTGCGGGATCCAGTCCCGGTTCTGCCCCATCAGCAGATGTCCATCGGCAGTGGTGTCAGGCAACACGGCAAAGGAGGAGCAATCTGACCCCGATGAGTGCGCGAACTGGTGGTAGAGGATTTCGTAGCGCACATTGAGCGCGACCAGCGCCTCGAGGGGCAAATCGCAACCCTCAGCGACCCCAACAAGCGCAGCGAAGCAGTCGGAATTGCACGCCTGAATCACCGCTGTATCTCGCTTCGCACGGCACCTCACCTCGTCGCGTGAGAGTTCGCCCTCCTGTTCAAATCGGTCAAAGTAGAGGGTGAGGTTCTGCGCAATTTGCTCCTTCAGGGTGCATCCATGTTGCAAGCCTTGCTCATAAGCGTTGCCCGTCAGCCTCAGATGTGGTAGGCTCATGCGCCTCCTCCTTCACTCGCTTCACGAAGCCAATCCATGCTGGCTCCTTGACAAACCCCAATCGTTCGTTGAGGGCGAGTATGGGACGGTTCAGCGAGCTATTCCCTGTGTGGATGACGGGATGTCCATGCGCTTTCGCGTAGGCGATACCGCGTACCTTGAGCGCAAGCGCGATGCCTCGTCGCCGATATTCGCGCCGAACGCCTGTTACCCCTGTGAGCAGATGATTTGTGCCCTGACCCGCCCACAGATTGCTAATTCCCACATACTGATCCCCATGTATCGCTATGAAGAAAGCGTCGGGCAGTAGGTGCGGGCTGTTCAGCAAACGCTCGCGGTAGCGCTCAAAATCCACAGGAGTCAGCGGTTCAGGGGGTGGTATATCCTTGTCAAGCTCGTTCTCTAACTCGTATAGTTTTCGTTCGCGTTCCAGGTCCGAACTCGAGTTCCCGAAAGGTTTTAATCTCGATTCCTTCTACACGCAGTTTTGCCTCCAGCCATGCATAAGGCGAGAGGTTGCAACTTGCCACATCGAGGCAAGACTCCCATGAGCGCTCCTCCTCTACAAAGCCCCGCTTCTGCAGGAAACGGACGCTATAAGGCGAAGAGGGTCAAAAAAACGCGCTCCTTCAACAAGCGTTTGAACTTGCCTCCAGCGCCAATCGCTCGCTGGCGGTTGGGGCGTGCCAATCGTTTCTGTTCAAAAGCCGGTATAGCGATTGAGGGGTTGCGTTAGCTCGTCAAAGGCTTGGAGGGCCAGTCCCGTGAGCCCTCTTAAAGAGAGCGGGTCTGTTTATTGGCGCGTTGCAATGATTGGGATTCCTCCTTGATTCGGTCTTTCCTTCTAAGAGGTCGAATGATGTCGACTGAGGGTGTTCGAAAATTCAGTGGATGAGCAGGTAAAATCAACCCCACGAAACGAAAACAACGCCCAGCTCAGCCGACCCTGAAGACCATCGCACCCCACCCCCTCTACGCCCTCCTCCACACCCTCTGCCAACTCCATCCCAAACCCAAAACCCACACGAGACCCCCTCTCTACCCAATAAACTCATCCTCACCCTCGCCCTGCTGATGACCCGCCTGAACACCTCCTACCACGACCTGCTCCTTTGCCACGCCCCCCACGCCTTCCCCGACCGCTCCCTCCCTGCGCTTGGCACCCTCGTCTACCGTTTCCGCCAACGGGTGGAACGCTATTCCGACCGTCTGCACCCGCTGTTAGCGTGGTTGGCGCAGTTGGGGGTTGTCTTAGAAACGCCCACCACCGAAACACCCTCTGCGAGGGTGGATGGCACAGGCATCGGGTACGCCACGCCGTTTTAGGCGCAGTTCCGACGGGGCGCGGAGATACGGCGGTTGCGTTCGCATGGGAAAGCGGTAGTGGTGAGTGATTGGCAGGGCGGGTATCGGTGGGTGGTGGGGACGGCGTTGGGCAAGCGGGATGCGGATGAAGGAGGGTTGGGGCGGGACTGGCTGGAGCGGTATGGGTTGGGAGGCTTGCCTGTGGGCAGGCGGGTGGTAGGGGATGGGCTGTATGGGCATCGGGCGCAGGGGTTGGGTTTGGCGGAGCAGTTGAGGTGGCGTCCTGTGGCACGGGTACGGGAGGGGTTGTGGAACCGTGTGCGTTGCTCGGCGCGGTTGCGGGCGCGTGCGCGGGGGGAGCAGGATGCTTGTGTGTTGCGGGGTCGTTATCGGATAGAGCAGGTCTTTGGGAGTGTGAAGGGGGCATATGGGAGTTATGTGGGTTCGCGTTCGTGGTGGGGTGCGGTGTTGCGGATGTGGGGGCTGTGGGTGTTGGGGAATATGGTGTGGTTGTTGCGGGTTGGGGGTGTAGAGGTGTGGGGTCTGTTGAAGAGCGAGAGCCTTTTTGTGTGGGTTAGGGTGAGGGGATTTTTCGAACACCCTCAACACCCCTTGAAAACACCACCCACCAAAAGGTAAAATAAACAGCACCAAACTCAAGCGTAGCACGGGCGTCTCGCCCGCGCAAAGTATCTTGGGCATCCTGCCCATCCAGTGTAGCACGGGCGTCTCGCCCGTGCATCACAGACCAAAAGGTAAAATAAACAGCACCAAACCAAACGGAGGACAGCAACGATGCCTAACCTGCCGCAAAACCGACGCGCCTGTGGTGGACGAAGAGGGCGAGGTTGAGCCTCGTGAGGTGGTGGATGAGGGGAGCGTGGGGTTGGAGGCAGAGCTGTTGGGGCAGTTGGCGTTGGGGGAGGCGTTGGCGAGGCTGAGTGAGTTAGAGAGGAATTTGGTGGAGGCGGTGTGGGTGGCGGGTCGCTCTCAAGCGGAGGTGGCGGTGGAGTTGCGGGAGCAGGGATTGAATGGGGTGCGGTATGAGTTGTCTCGGCAGGCGCTATCGAAGCGGTTAAAGAAGATAAAGTCGTTTTTGCGGGAGCAATTAGGGGGTGATTTGGGGTGAAAGAGGGGGAAATTGGGGGTGGAGTGGTTGCATTTTGCGGGCTTCGCGAGAAGATATATTAAGTGGAAGGGCGCAGAGAGTGCCCTTTTAGAAGGAAAATGGAGCACAGTAGGGCACATTTCAGTACGCGCCACGACTACAGCAAAACAGCACTGCCCGTTCCGTAGGAGGAGGTAAGGCAGATGAGGACAGCAGGATGGAAAAGGCTAATCATTTGGTGGGCTCTATCTGGGGTCTATCTGCTGACCCTACTCTACCTGTATTCAAGACCAGAAGTGGCTATGGCTATGCGTATGCCTCGATGGCAGGCAGTATCCATAGAACACGAACATCGCGTCGAGGGGTGTAGCCAACCTCAAACTACAATTTCTGAGAGAGAAATAAAGCAGTTGTTAGCGAAAACTAAGGGGGGTATCTCAAGATGAAGCGATCTGCAGGCTGGACACTAAAGGAAACCTTGATTATGATTGGTCTTATTGTGCTTTTAGCAGCACTTCTATATCCAATCGTTCAAATTGTGCGCTATCGTTCTTATGAGATAAAATGCAGAGCGAATCTGTGGAACATTATGCTTAAATACGAAGATTTCAAGAGTCAAGGATACAAAGGTCAAGAACTTAGAAGGCAAGTGATGTACTTTGTAGAAGATCACCCAGAAGTAGGTCGTTGCCCTCTAACTGGAAGGGAGTATACTGTATTAACAATATTAAATCAGCATCGAATATTAACAAAATACACTCAACATAGAATACCACCGGGAGACATCTGGGTGGATAATCCGGAGGTAATTGTAAGTTGTAGCTGTCATGTTGACCCTAAAAAACGATATAAAATGGAAGGATGCCTAAGAAAATTATTGAGGCTTGACCAGGAGGAGCCAGATACTTGGTATCTGAGCGGTGTTGATCGCGGCGGTCAGCTGAGTGTCGAGTATGCTCCCGACATTGTTGCTCGAGTTCAGCATCGCTCTGGCGGTGCTGAGAGATAAACCATTGTCAAGGAGGTAATCGATGATGAGAAATAGCGCGCTTCTGGCTACTCAGATATGGTTGCTGGTGATAGCGTCACTCGCTATCGTTGTGATCGGAATCGTCGCGAATACACTGAGAAATGCTCTTCTGCACGCGATGAAGGGTTTAATGGCAATGACTGTAATGGAAATCCATGTTCCCCCAAAGCTGTACCAGTCAACCCTGTCAAACATGTCCATTGAGACACGCATTCCGATAAGACACGCATTCCGATTGCCTCTGCTCCTGCTTGGGGCAATGCTGTTGCAGACGGGCTTGCCCCAAGCAGGAAAGTCCCCACAACAGGCGCGTCGCACCACCTACTATGACGCTCGCGAGCGTATCGCCACAACCCTTACCTTTGAGTGGAATGCCGTCAGTACCATTACCCTCTCCAAAGAGTTCATCACCAGCCACAATGCTTGGCTGATAAACCATGTGGAACTCGGGAACAAAGAGCTGAGGGAAGAGTTAGAGCGTGATGGCATTCCTCCAGAAGAGATTCAAAAGTACCTGATAAGTGCTGACGAGCTGCAAAAGCGCTTAGTACCTGAAGAAGCTGCTGAACACCCTGTTGAGCTTTCTAAACGCTATCTAATTGAGCGGACGCCCAAAAGAACACGCGTCAGATGTCAACAACAGATATTGAGTTTGGCTGAAGGAATGCCAAGCGCTGAGCTTGAGCAGTACGACACCTATTTTCAGGGCAGTATGGTGATTACGGTCGGCTACTCAGATGGGCGTCCCCGTGATGCAGCGATAAGCGAGGCGGAAAAGGATGTATGGGCATTTGCTGATTCGACGGGGACGGTTCGTACGATTGAGCTGGTATTTTTGGCGGGTATTTCGCCGCTGCGCTTAGAGGGTGCTGAATTGGAGCAGTGGCACTTGAAATCGGTCAGCCCTGAGAAGTGGGTGTTCACTCTGAAGCGTGCGGAAGATGAAGAGGAGCCTGTGATAGAGGTGGAATTAGATAGACGATATCAAGATGCCCCTGCTCGTGTGGAGGTGCGATATTCCAACGGGGATAAGTGGATATGGCGCGTGCTCAAGTATAAGCGAATCGAGAGGGTTTGGTTTCCCAGCGAAGTGGAGTGCGTTGCCAATACTGGATTGGGGTTAGAATGGGAGAAATATATTTTAGTGCGGTCTGAGCGGACGAAATCGGTGGAGTTCGAGATACCTGAGGGACTCCCTGTGACGGATATGCGCCGAGTGAGTGATTCGGATTGGGAATCTTATCAGACAGGAAATATAGTGATTAAAGTGCTAACTCCTAAGAGTCAGCAAACTTGGAAGCCTGACCTGTTAGAAGAGAAGCGCGAGAAAAAGTGAAGCGAGCAATCTATCAGGTATATTGATAGCGCGGCGAGGGGAACCCGCCGCAACGGAGGGCATAAACCAATGAAACGGTTCGGATGGTGTATCGGGCTGATGTTGAGTCTGAGCCTGCCGCTCTATGCGCAGGCAACCCTCAAGGAGGGCGACAAGGCGCCCCCTCTCAAAGTCGCCAAGTGGATCAAGGGCAAACCTGTGCAACGCTTTGAACCCGGCAAGGTCTATGTGGTCGAGTTCTGGGCGACTTGGTGCGGTCCCTGCCGACGGTCAATCCCCCACCTCACAGAACTCGCCAAAAAGTTCCGCGGCAAGGTGACCTTTATCGGCGTGAGCGTCTGGGAGAACCCGCGCAACAGCACCAGCACCGATTACATCCCGCGCGTGGAGAAGTTCGTGCGCGAGATGGGCAACCAGATGGACTACACGGTGGCGGTGGATGATCCCAAAGGCACAGTGGCGCGCGCATGGATGGACGCTGCGGGGCAAGATGGCATCCCAACCGCCTTTGTCGTGGACCAGCGCGGGCGCATCGTGTGGATCGGACACCCGATGGCGGAACTGGAACAGGTGCTGGAACAGGTGATAGCGGGCAAGTTCGACTGGCAAAAACGCGCGCAGGAGCGTCAGGCACGCGAGCGCGACGAGACTGCCCTTATGCAACTCCTGCAGCGGCTCGAGCAGCTGCGCCAGCAGAAAAAGTACGCCGACGCGCTGAAGGAGCTGGAGCAGGCGGAAAGGCGCTACCCTGCCTATAAAGAGGCTCTCGTGCTGATGCGCTATGACTTCCTGCTCTATGTGGATGAACAGCGAGCTTACGCGCTCGCCCGCCAGCTGGCGAACGGCGAGTATAAGAACAACCCGGACGCGCTCAATATGCTCGCGTGGAGCATTGTGGAGGACAACGCGGAACGCCCGCTCAAATCGCCCGACTATGCGCTGGCGGTCGAAATCGCTCAACGCGCTGTCCAGCTCACTCAAGAGAAAGACCCCTTCATTCTGGACACGCTCGCCTACGCGCTGTTCAAACAGGGCAAGGTGGAGGACGCCATCCGTTATCAGGAGAAGGCGGTTGCCCTGTTGAAGGAGCGGAGCGGGATACCCGACGAGATTCGGCGCGAAATCGAGGAGCGACTGGAGAAGTTCCGCAAGGCGCGTTCATCAGGTTCATAGGGTTTAGCGGGCAAGCCATAAGGTGGGCACAAACACATTTTGGGACCTGCCGCGCCCCGCGCTGTGGTCGCGCAGGAGATTGCCCAGCCGTTCGCCTATCTGATCGGGCTGTTCGCGGATAAGTAGGTCGCACCGACCTCGCAGATACCATGCGTTCGCGTCGGCGCGCCAGCTGAACACACCGAGCCGCGGAGGACGCGGTTCGCCCTCCAGCGCGCGCATCACCTGCGCAGAGACCTCCGCGCCCATCAAAAAGACGCCCTGCACCGACGGGTCGCCCTGCACACGCTGAAACGCTTGCCACGCCTGTCGGCTGTCGCTGAGCGCAATTAGCCGTGCCCGCACGCGCCGATTAAAAAGCAATCCGTGGCGGAACCCTTCCCAGAACTCCGTGCCGGCGCGCGGCACCGGATGCCCCATGATGAGCACGACCACCCCCTGAGCAACGCGCCGTGCGTACCATGCGCCCGCCTTGCGCCCCGCCTCGTAATAATAAGTGCCCACAAAGCCCGCGCGCACCGAATCGGGCACATCGGTCGCCACACAAATCAGGGGAACGCCGTTGCCCATCACCTGCTGAATGGTCTGGGTTGCCCACTCATCGGGTGGCGCACAGAGCGCGACCGCACGCCATTCGCCCTCGCGCATCTCCTTCGCGATTCGCTCCCGTTCGCCCGACCCAAAATATTTCACTGTCAGCCCCACACCGGGCAACTTCAACCGCTTGCGCAACCCTTCCTCCACCGCCTGCCAATAATCGTTCGGTCGAGACTGGATATACACGCCTATCGGGTAGCGGAACTGGTCAAGGTGCGGTCGGCGCGACTCGCCACACCCACCAATCAGCAAAATCACCAGGAGCAAACCCAATCTTTTCACTGCCCTTCGCGATTCGCGCCCATCACCAGCCATCCTGCAGAGAAAGAGGGTATACTCCCCTTTGGTGAAGCGCGATGGCGACCGCAACTTCCAAGACACAGCCGAAACGCAAGCGCAGATGGACCGAGCAGGAGTTGCTGGGTCTGCCCGACGATGGACGCAAATACGAGCTGGTCAACGGGAGGCTAAAGCAGGTGCCGACAGGGGGACAACATGGGAAAATCGGTGTAGAGCTAACCGTCAGGCTCTACCCCTTCAGCAAGCCATGGGCAGACCTGTTCGATTCCAGCACCGGTTTCCGAATGCGTGGGGGCAATATTCGCAGCCCTGATCTATCGCTGATGCGCCGCGAGCGATTGCCCGAGGGCAAGCCACCTGCTGGCTTTATTGACGGTGCGCCCGATCTCGCCATCGAAATCGTCTCCCCTTCAGAGGATCAGGCAGACCTTCTGCAGAAGGTGGGCGAGTATTTTGAGTCGGGCGCCCAGGAGGTGTGGCTACTTTTTCCAGAACGGCAACAGGTCTATCGGTATCGTGCCCCGCTGGAGGTCGAGGTGCTGAATGCAGGTGATACGCTGACAGGCGGCGCGCTCCTGCCCGGCTTCACCATACGCGTGGGGGAGCTGTTCGAGGAGTGAATCAGCAGGGATGGTCGCTTGAGCGAAGTAAAAGAGGTCCAATATGAGCCGTCTGAGCCTGAACGACTGGTATCGCTATCTGGAGAGCCAGTTCGTGGAGGAGGAACAGAAGGTGCGCGAGGCGTCCCCTCCTGCGCCAACCGCGCCTGCCCAAGCCGAAGAGTCGGTGGACAAGCGGGAACAATTGCCCATCGAGCCAGAAAGAAGCCTTGAGGAGCAGGCGACGAGCCACCCAATAGAGGCGAGCGCACCGATAGAGACGAGCATGGGCGAATCGCGCACACCGCTCATCGCGCCTCATTCCGCCTACGCGCTGGTCTCTATTCGCGTGCCCGATTTCCTCGCGTTCGTGCCATTGCTACGCGAGGAGCTGGGCTTGCCCGCGCCTGAACCAATTCAAGAGGGCACGCGAGCAGTGATAGAGCCTGCAGGGATGCAACCGTCTGCCAGTCCAGAATCGCCCGCTGAATCGGCTCCGCGCCTGCGCAAGCATCGCGGAAAAAAGAGCGCAGACCCCGAACAGCTGATCCCGCCAGAGATGGACGAGATTTGGGCGAAGCTGCCCCGCTACCTGCGCTATCTTGCCGAGTGGTCCGATGATAGCGTGACGGATAAGTACTATCCTGTGCGCGGGCGCGAGAGCCGTGAGGAGCTGATTGCTCGTCTGACCGATCCCGTGCTGAGTCTGGAGGAGGTGGCGCGTCTGCTGGGGGTCTGCCCGGCGACGGTGCGCCGCTACACCAATCGGGGCTGGCTGCGCCACTTCCGAACGGAGGGCAACCAGCGCCGATTCCGCTTGTCCGACATCGTAGCATTTTTGGAGGCGCAGATTCAGCGTGTTCCCCCAAGCAGCCGCCGTTCAAGCAAAGCCCGCACGGCTCAACGCCAGCGTCCGCGTTCGTCAGGGGAATCGTCGTGAAGGTCGCGCTGTTCTCGGAGAGCTACCTGCCCTATCTGAACGGGGTCAGCATCTCTATTCGCATCCTGCAGGAGGAGCTTACGCGACGGGGGCACGAGGTCTGGGTCTACGCTCCCCGCTTCCGCGACCATCGGGACGAATCGCCCCATGTGCGCCGTTTCCCCGCGTTCTACACCCCCTTCGAACCCGACTACCCAATTGGCTGGCTCTGGGCGCCGCGCCTGTGGCGCGAATGGCGAGCGCAAGGGTTCGATCTCGTGCACACGCACACCCCTTTCCTTATCGGCATGGCGGGCGCCAGCTGGGCACGACGCACCCGAACCCCACTGGTCAGCACCTTCCATACCCTCTACGAGGAGTATCTGCACTATGTCCCTCGCCTTATTCCGAGGGGGCTGGTGCGGCGCATGCTACGCAGGCACCTGCGACGCTACTACGCGCGGGTGGACGCGATTATGACCCCTTCACAGACGGGAGCGGAAGTTCTGCGCAGGTACGGCATCTGCAAGCCCATCACCCCTATTCGCAATCCCGTTCTGCCCTTCCCCGATATGACGAAAGCGCAAGCGCGTGCTGTGCTGGGCATTCCTGACGAGGTGTGGATGTTGCTCTATGTGGGGCGGATGGCGCCCGAAAAGAATGTGCATGTATTGTTGCAGGCGATGCCCTTCATTGTGCGGGGCTGTCCGAACACCCGCCTCTGGCTGGTGGGACCCGGACCCGCGCTGGAAACGCTACGGACGCAGGCGGAGGCGCTCGGCATAAGCGAATATGTGCATTTCACGGGACCCGTGCCACGCGAGCAGGTGTCGCTCTATATGCTGTCAGCCGATCTGTTCACCTTCCCATCCGTGACGGAGTCGCAGGGGCTGGTGCTGGACGAAGCGCAGGTGGCGGGACTGCCCTGCATCGTGGCGAACGGTGGGGGCGCACCTGAAGCGGTCGACTACGGTGCCAGCGGGCTGATTGTGGAGCCGACCCCATCCGCGTTCACGGAAGCCATCTTGTATCTAACGCGCCATGCAGAGGAGCGCGAACGACTGCGTCAGGCAGGTTTGCGCAAGCGGGAAACCCTCTCCGTGCCCGCCGTGGTCGATCGTATCCTTGAGGTTTATCAATCCGCGATGGGCAAGTAGCCCTATCTCCTGGGTTGCGCACCATGCTCGCGTTGGAGCGCGTCGAAAATCGCTTCCACGCGGGCGTTGACCTCCTCATCGGTCAGGGTGCGCTCCCGATGGCGGAACACGAGCGAGAAGGCGAGGCTATGACTGCCTTCGGGCACAGGTGCGCCTGTATAGCGGTCGAACAGACGCACCGACTCGAGCCACTCACCGCCTGCTTGCCGAATGGTGGCAAACAGGCGCGCAACCGGCACATGCTGAGCCACAATGATTGCAATATCGCGCAGAACGGGCGGCTGAGTGGGTAGCGGGCGGTAGCGCACCTCATATGACGCCAGCTCCGCGAGTGCCTCCAGATCGAACTCAGCGAGATAGACCCGCCGGCGCAGGTCAAACTGGCGCTGGAGTTCTGGGTGCAGTTCGCCCAGCCTGCCAAGCCATCTGTCGTTCGCCCACACATCCGCCACGCGCCCAGGGTGGAAGCGCGGGTCGATTGTCTTCATCCCCTGCGGGTCTCCCAGTGAAGCCCTCACCCCCTGCCCCTCTCCCATAGGGAGAGGGGAGTCGAGCCCCCCCTTCTCCTTGTGGGAGAAGGGGGCTGGGGAGATGAGGGCTTGAGAAGAGGGCAACTCCACAAACTCTGCCTCGATACCCAGCATGGTCAGCAGATGCTCCACGACGCCCTTGAGCGCGTAGAAATCGGCTTCCAGGGGCTTGCCCGTCCAGTGAGGCGCATGTAAGGCACCCGTCATCAGGATCCCAAGTGCGAGGCGCTCCTCATAGTCGCCAGATGACTTCACGGGCGAGACGCCCGTGCTACGGGTTTGCTTCATGGGCGAGACGCCCGTGCTACGGGTTTGCTTCATGGGCGAGACGCCCGTGCTACGGGTTTGCTTCATGGGCGGGACGCCCGTGCTACCTGCCTCATCACCTGCCCGAAACACGCGCCCAATCTCGAACAGGTGCAGATCGCTGAGACCCCGCCGGCGATTGTAATCCGCGGTGAACATTAGACCCGACAGGATCGAGGAGCGCAGGTAGCGCAGCTCATCGCTCATCGGATTGCGCAGTTCCACAGGCGCGGGCAACTGCATGGGGTTCGCTGGCTCCAGCGTGTGGCTCATAATTTCTTGCAAGCCCGCGCTGAGCAGAATCGTGCGCACACGCTCGGCAAACGCGCCTTCGGGGCTATCCTTGCCCTGCGTAGTAAGCCCTGCAGGGGGCGATTCGGGGATGCGCTCATAGCCCAGGATACGCCCCAACTCCTCGATAAGGTCTTCCTCGCGTTTCAAGTCCTCGTAGCGATAGAGGGGAACCTGCACGTTCAGCACGCGCTCGCCTGCAGGCTGAGGGCGCAGATTGAGCCGTTCCAGTATTGTTATCGCCTCGCCCTCCTCCATCGAGAAGCCCAGCAGACGCTCGGCACGCGCAAGGCGCAGGGTCAACTCGCGCGGGGAATAGGGCTTCGGATAGACATCCAGCACGCCAGGCACCGCAGAAACGCCTGTCCACTCCTCAATCAACTCACACACGCGATATTGTGCCACTACCACCAGATTCGGATCGACGAACCGCTCAAAGCGATAGGACGACTCGGTGCGCATGCCGAGCTCACGCGCCGTGCGCCGAATCGAAAGAGGGTTGAAATGCGCCGATTCCATCAGGATATTGCGCGTTTGGGGGGTGACTTCGGTCTCGGCACCGCCCATGATGCCCGCGACGGCGACAGGGCGATTGGCGTCGCAAATCATCAGCATCGGTTCTGCAATCGCGTGCTCGCGTCCATCCAGCGTACGAATGCGCTCGCCTGCCCGCGCTTGACGCACCACGATGCGGTGCTCCTGCAAAGTGTCCAGGTCAAAAGCGTGCAACGGCTGTCCCAGCTCTATCAGCACATAGTTCGTGGCGTCCACGATGTTCGAGATGGGGCGCATGCCCGCCGCGAGCAGGCGGTTCTGCACCTTGGCGGGCGAGGGAGCCACCTGCACGCCCCGAATCACTCGCGCTGCATAGCGCGGACAGAGGTCAGGGTCTAAAATCTCCACGCGGGCGTAATTGGGCGTCTCGCCTGGGTCGGGGGCGGGCGGGGCAAGTATCAGCGCGTTCAGCCGTTCGAACAGCGGGGTCGGTTGACAGGCGTCGCCCAGCAGGGCATAGACCTCACGCGCGATACCAAAAATGCTCAGGCAGTCGCCCCGATTGGGCGTGATATAGAGTACCAGCACCTCGCCTTGCGGGGTCTGCTCGATGGCTTCGACTTCCAGCCCTGCCATCGTCAGCCGTTCCGCCAGTTCGGACGCGCTCAGACTAATCTGCACAAAATCGTTCAGCCATTCGATGGGTACACGCATCGGCGGGCTTATTTTACCCAAGCAGTGGGAACTGCGTCAGGAAGCGCAGGTCGTTTTCCAAGAACAGGCGCAGGTCGTCGACGCCGTACTGAAGCATCGGGATGCGCTCGATGCCCAGTCCGAAGGCGAAGCCCGAATAGCGTTCCGAATTGATGCCGTACCGCTCCAGAATGTTCGGATGGATTAGCCCCGCCCCGCCCAGCTCCAGCCAGCCGCCCTTCCAGAAGATAGCGAAATCGACGCCCGGCTCCACGAAGGGGAAATAGTCGGGTCGAAAGCGCACGCGCACCTCCGGACCGAACATCATGCGGGCGAACTGGGTGAGCGTGCCCTTCAAGTGTGCCATGCTCACCCCTTCGTCCACCATGAAGGCGTCCACCTGATGGAAGGTGTGCGAGTGGGTGGCGTCCACATTCTCGTAGCGGAAACAGCGCCCGATAATGGCGATGCGAATGGGCAACTTGCGCTCGCCCACCTGGACCTGCTCGAAGATGCGCCCTTGAATGGCGGTGGTCTGCGTGCGCAGGAGCCAGCCGTCGCCCACATGGAAGGAGTTCTGTTCGTCCATCGCGGGATGGTCTTCGGGATAGTTCAGCGCGCCGAAGTTGTAGCGGAAATGTTCCAGTTCGGGACCCTCCACGAATTCGAAGCCCAGCCCCATCAGCGCGGTTTTCACGCGGCGCATGGTGAGGGTGAGCGGGTGCAGGCGTGCAGGGCGGATGGGCGTGCCGGGCAGGGTGATGTCGATGCGCTCTGCTTTCAGCCGTTGCTCCAGCTCGGCGCGTTCCAGTTGGGCGCGTCGCACACTCAGCCACGCGGAGATTTGTTCGCGCGCTTGGTTCACTGCCTGCCCGAACGCGGGGCGCTGTTCAGGCGGCAGGCTCCCAATCTGGCGCAGGAGCATACCGACCTCGCCCTTCCTGCCCAGATAGCGCAACTCCACCGCGTCCAGTTCCGCGGTGGAGCCACACTGCTCTATTTCCACCTGCGCCCGCTCCAGAAGCTGTTGAATGGTCTCCATAGGAGAAACCTCAAGCGCCTTCCCTGTAAGGGCAATCCTCCGTGATGATGCCTCCCGAAAACCGGGGAGATGGCTTGCAGGGCGTTTCCCGATGTGCCCCTGCTCAACTACCTAATGGATTGCACCAGCATGGCGAAGGCGTCGGGGTCGCGAACTGCCATCTCAGCGAGCATCTTGCGATTGATGGCAATCCCGCGCTCGTTCAGCGCGTGAATGAACTCATGGTAGCGCATGCCGTGCGCGCGGCACGCAGCGTTGATGCGCGTAATCCAGAGGCGCCGGAAATCGCGCTTGCGCTGACGGCGGTCGCGATAGGCGTAGAGCAGGGATTTCATCACCTGCTCATGCGCCTTGCGGAACAGCTTCCGCTTCGCGCTGTAGTAGCCTTTTGCCAGTCGCAATATCTTTTTATGTCGGCGTCGGGTAACGATTCCACCTTTGACCCGCATGGCAATTGCCTCCTTGGTTGTATAGGTTCCCTTAGTGTCACAGGCGGGACGCCTGTGCTACTTGTGGCTTGGGCGTCTCGCCCAAGCATAGCATGGAACTGCACGAGCGAGACGCTCGTGCTACAGTGGCTTGGGCGTCTCGCCCGTGCGACTTGGTTATCTGCCTGCCAGCAAGCGATTGATGCGCCGATACTCGCCCTTGAAGAGTTCGTCTTCGAGGTCGAGTCGGCGTTTACGCGCGGGCGATTTACTCAGGAACAAGTGACTGTTCCCGGCTTTCTTGTGCATCAATTTGCCCGTCGCTGTGCGTTTGAACCGCTTGGCGGCTGTCTTGCTTGTTTTCATCTTTGGCATGGTGCGTGCCTCCTTCGGTCCGGGCGGTTTCATGGTGAGCGGGCTTTTTGCGTGGTGCCAGCACCATCACCATCTGTCGCCCTTCCATCGACGGTGGTCGTTCAATCGCGCCTTCCTCCTGCAGGGCGTCGGTAATCTTTTTGAGCAGTGCTTCCGCCATTTGCGGTCGCGAGATTTCGCGGCTGCGGAAGATGACAATAAATTTTACCTTATCGCCATCCTGCAGGAACTCGCGCGCGTTGCGCACCTTGGTTTCGATGTCGTGCGTGCCCGTGCTGGGGCGCAGGCGAATGGTTTTGACCTCCGCCTGTTTATGCTTGCGCTTCGACTCTTTAGCGAGTTTCTCCTGCTCGTAGCGATAGCGCCCGTAGTCCAAGATTCGGCACACGGGCGGGTTCGCATTAGGCGCGACTTCCACCAGGTCGAGACCGCGCTCCTGCGCGATTTTCAGGGCGCGGCGAATGTGCATCACTCCGATCTGCTTCCCGTTCTCGTCAATAACGCGCACCTCTCTGGCGCGGATCCGATTGTTGACTCTCAGTTCCCTCTGGATAGCTGGCTCACCCTCACTTTTGTTCGGTTTTGTGCGTGCCAGAAAGTATACCATGCGAATCACTCTATGTCAAGGGGTCGCACGCTGTTTCCATGCCTGACGCCACTCCCGCAAGCGCCCAACGGCAGACTCCGCCACCGAATCGAGCGCAATCTGTACCCCTACCACGAAGGGCTTGCTCATGGCGAGGGTGAAGGCGTTCAGAAGCCAGTCGGTCTGAACGGTTTCGCTTGCGGGCGCACGCCAGAAAAAGTCGTCGGTCTGATTCGGCGTAGCAGGTGGTAGGTGCATGGTCAGGTGGAGCGGTTTGCCCAAATCACCATACTGCTCCACCACCATATCGAAGTCCAGCAGGTCGAAGTCGTGCCAGTAGAGATGGAGATTAACACCTTCAAACGGCATTCCGCTCTCCACGAGGCGGTCGAGCAGGTCGAAGGCGGCACGACGGTGGTGCAGGCTGTAGGTCGCCCCTAACAGGCGCACGATGCCGAAATCGAGGTCGCGTGCACTCTCGCACAAAGCTCCCACGAGGGAGAGACTTGCCTTGCTCCCATCCGCGAGCAGGTACAGGCTGTCGGGCAGGTCGGACAGGATTTCCCAATAGCGGATGCGCCCCCGATAGAGGCTGAGCGCGTTCCGCAAACGGCTCGTCAGGCTATCCAACAGCGGTATAGGCTTCTCTATCGCCTGCCGAATTGCAGAGGCGGTGATGAGCGCCTCGCCCTTGACCAGCAGTCGCTCCTGCAGGGCACTTTGCACAAGGGGTTCCCACGCCTCAGGCGGCTGGTCGCTCATCGAAAGGCTCAGCTGATTGAAGGGCGGATGCAGAGCGGGCATGGAGATGGTAGGATTGCTTAGCGACACACCCCAGAGGAACGCGGAACGCCAGCCGATGCGCTCCAGCCGGAAGCGTGCGACGGCAAGCACTGCGGACTCGCCCGCAAATAGGCTCTCGCGCAGGCTCTTCAGCAATGGTCCGACCGCTGGCTCCACGGGTGGTTTCGCCTGCTCCAGGTGCGTCTGCGCATCGGCAAGTGGCACACCCTTGCGCTGGTATTGCTTGATGAACCCCAGACTGCGCTCATAGCGACGGTGCGCCAGTTCGCGTTCCAGTAGCAGCTCACCAGTACGGCTGGTGTAGCCCTTGCCGTTTGCCCAGAGGTAGACGCGCCCGAAATCGGGCAGATCGAGAGGATGGGCGATGCCGAACGGCTCGCCAGGATAGGCAAACCGCCCATCGTCCGACACCTCGAGCGCGAGCGGCTCGCGCCGAGTGTCCGTGACTCGAAGGTGCGCCGCCGCCAGCGCTGTGCCCGCCGATTTCACCGTTATCTTGTCCGACACAGCCTCATAAAAATTATCGGCAATCTGAGGAAGCCCTTTAGAGTGGGTCTGAAAAAATGTGGCTTGGGCATCTTGCCCATAAAGCCGAATGCGCAAGATGCTCAGGCTACGGCGTGGCTTGGGCATCCTTGCCCGTAAAGCTACTTCCCACCGCTGAGCGATTCGAAGTAGCGTTTGACGCGCTTGCGCTCGGCGGGCGGGATGTTTTGCTTGTCGAGTGCCTGCTCGGCTTTCTTCTGATAGCTGGGCAGTACTTGGGTCAAGGGCACACTGCTGTCGCCGGGCGTTGGTGGCGCCTCATACTCCTCATAGTCTGCTGGACCAGGTAGCAAGGGTGGCTGTCCGGAGACAGGCGTGTTCTTCATCGGGATTTTGAGTTCGGGCTGTTTCGCGCCCTGATTGAACATCTCTGGCTGACCGACATACTCGCCCTTGTCCCACGCTCCACCAACTCCAAGCCCAGGCATAAGCCCCAATCCAAAGCACATGCCTCCCGCACACATCCCAGCACAGGCATTATTGCACTGGCTGAGTTCCTTCATCCGCTTGACCCACTCCAGAATTTGCTTTGCCAGCTCGCGGATCTGCTCGTCGCTGTTGTAGCGTTTCGCCAGCTCCTCCAGCCGTTTTTCCAGCTCGCGCGCCATCCGCTCAATCTCCTCTTGGGTGAGCTGGCGCTGTTGTTGATTTTGTGTTCGCCCCAACTGTTGGCACTTTTTCGCCAGTTCCTGCAGGCGTCGCATCGCCTCGATGAAGTTGGGGTCATTCATCAGTTTGCGCAGGAACTCGCGCGCTTGCTCGGAGAGTTGTAGGGCGCGCAACTGTTTCTGTAATGCCTTGAGCTGTTCTTGGAGTGCTTTAAGTGCCTCTTTGCTGAGCGGGATGCCTTTCGAGTCGCGTCCAGACCGGAGCTGGCGCTGGAGGGCATCGATCTGGCGTTGCAGTTCGCTCATCTGGTTTTGCAGGTTGGCGGGCGTCGGGTTGCGCAACGCCTGCAGGGTTGCTTGCAGTTGGCTGAGCTGGTTTTGCAGGCTGGCACGCTGTTCCGAGCTGAGTGGGTTGCCGTTCGCGTCTTTGCCTGTTTGCAGTTGGTGCTGAAGCGCTTGGAGTTGGGCTTGGAGTTCGCGCTCCAGTTGGCTCAGTTGCTGGTTTTTCTGGGCGAGCTGTTTGAGTTGCTCGCCTGCCGTTAGTGCCTGCTGGGCGCTTTGCTCCAGCTTGCGCTGGTTCTGCTGTTCCAGCCTGCGCGCCTCCTCCATCAGTTTGTTGTAGCGCAGGAGCGCCTCCTGCTTGCTCATGCGTCCCTGTCGGGCGCGGCGGCTGTAAAGTTCGATATTGCGGGCGATGCGCTTCTCCAGCTCGGTGGCGTCGGGCTTTTTGGCGCGTTCCAGAATAGGCTTGGCGACCTGTTCAATCTGCTTGGCTGCCTCGCGCACCTGCTTCTGCTGCTCGCGCCGTTCAGGGCTGACCACCATCAGGAACTGGGGTAGGAAATGCCCGCCTAGCATCGCGACGAGCGCGAGCGCGAACAGCCCGTGCCACAAGCTCAGTCGGAACCGAAACAGCTCGGTGGGACGCACGCGCAGTAGGGCATCCGTCGCGTCCTCAATCAGGGGACGATCGAACAGGTGTCCCCCTTCGGTATGCTCCAGCGCGGTCTGCAGGCGGTCTTTGAGCTGCGCACGGCGGTCAATGAGCTGGGCAATCGCAGGTGCAGGCAGGGGGATGAACAGGGCGTAGAGAGTGCCCAGCAGAATGCCAATCAGCACGCTTGCCATCAGCCACCAGGGCGGCACACTCAGTATGGCGAGCCAGTCCAGCGCGTCCAGCCCGATTGCAACAAGTGCGCCCACGAAACCGCCCAGCGCGCCCCAGCGCCACATCAGCACCCTGCGCACCCGCCGACGGTACGGGCGCAACATATCGACCAATTGCAACGCTCCAACGGTTGCCATCGCGACCCTCCATCCACGACGCCTTTCAGCGCCAAATAATAGTATACCCTATCTTGCCTTTCCAAAGACCAACTCCTGCAACAAGGGTGCGAGGGAGGTATAATTTCATCGGTGATTGGCATGTCCACTCTAAGTGTTCAAATCGATGAACAGATGTGGCAACAGCTCCAGCAGATAGCTGAGCGTCGCCAGTGTCGCCCCGATGAGTTGGTGCGCGAGGTGATAACGCAGTGGTTGCAATTGAGCGAGCAGGAATGGCAGGCGCGAATGGAGCGCCTAATCCATGAGTTCCGCCGCTCCACTCAGGGGATAGACCCTGCACAAATCGAGGCGGATATTACCGATGCATACCGTGAATACCGCTCGGAATGCGCGCCGTGATCGACACGAATGTCTGGGTCTCCGCTTTGCTGAACCCTTCTGGACATCCTGCCCAACTGCTGGATGCATTCCGTGAGAACCGCTTTACCCTTGTAATAAGCCGTCCCCTGTTAGAGGAGTTAGCGCGTGTTATGACGCGCCCGCGCTTAATCAAGCGCTACCATATTCGCTTCGAACAGGTGCAGGAGCTCACTTACTTGCTTGCCGAGCGAAGCATCTTGGTTGAACTTACAGGTTGGGTGAAACTGTGTCGTGATTTGCATGACAACATGGTGCTGGAGACAGCAATCAGAGGGCAAGCGCAATTTCTGGTTTCGCGTGACGATGACCTCAAGCGCGACCCTGAGTTGATAGAGCAGATGCAACGGCATGGGGTTCAAATTGTAAGTGTGCAACAATTTCTGGACATATTGAGCCTGTCTTCCAGCCTCGAATAGTGCCGTTTGTGGGTACAATTTCTGTTTGATGGCGATTCGGGTGCGGGATGTGTTGAGAGTGTTGGACGAGATAGCGCCGCCGTCGCTCGCGCTGCCGGGCGATTCAATCGGTTTGCAGGTCGGCTCGCCTGAGCTGGAGGTGGAGCGTCTGATGGTTGCGTTGGACGCCGACCCGCGCACCGTCGCCAAAGCCATTTACCGCAACTGCCAACTGCTCATCACGCATCACCCCCTGCTTTATCGCCCACTGAGCAAGGTCGCCTATGACGAGCCAGTTGGCAGTGCGGTTCAGCAGCTATGCTCAGCGCGGATGGCACATATCGCCGTGCATACGAACTGGGACTGTGTGCCCGGCGGGATCAACGACGCGCTCGCGGTGCAGGTCGGGCTGGAGGAGGTGCGCCCGTTCGGCTCAGGCGCAGAAGTGCAACAGTTCAAGCTGGTGACCTTCGTGCCACCCGCTTATCTGGACGCGGTGCTGGATCGGATGTCCGCGGAGGGTGCGGGTGAAATCGGGTTATATCGGCGGTGCGCGTTCTATCATCCCGGCATGGGCACTTATGAGCCTCAACCAGGGGCAAAGCCCTATCAGGGTGCAGTTGGACAACGCGCGCATGCCGATGAGATGCGCCTCGAAGTGCTTGTGCCTGCGCATCGGCTCCACGCCGTGATTCAGGCGATGTTGGAGGCGCACCCCTATGAGGAGGTCGCTTACGATGTCTATCCGTTGCAGACGCCCCAGCGTTATCCCCTCATGCGGGTGGGGCGTCTGCCACGCCCCATGCGCACCGATGAGCTGCGTGACTACTTGGCGGAACGGCTGGGCAATCCCCATGTGCGCTTTTACGGCAAGCCGGGCGCGATTGTGCGCACGCTTGCGGTGGTTGGCGGCTCAGGAGGCGACTATCTGAGCGAGGCACGCGACGCGCATGCCGATGCCCTGCTCACAGGCGAGGTGCGACACCATCACACTTGGGAAGCATGGGCGCGCGACATCGTGCTTTTTGAAGGTGGGCATCGCGAGACGGAACTGCCGGGCACGCGCGCCCTCGCCCAGCGCCTGAGCGAACGCCTGCCCGCCCAGCAGGTGGAGGTGCTCTTCGAATCATTCGACAGGTCGGACGGGTCGGACCCGCCGGACGAGTCGGACAGGTCGGACGAGTCGGACCCGTCGGACAGCTCGAACCCGGAGCGAGGTGAACAGCGATGAGCCAGTATCGGGTGCTGATTGTGGACGATGAACCGGTCATCCGCATGGATTTACGCGCGATGCTCGAATCGATGGGGCATACGGTGGTGGGCGAAGCGGACAACGGCGAGACCGCTCTGCAACTCGCCCGCACACTGAAGCCCGACCTCGCCATTGTGGACATCATGATGCCCGGCATGAACGGCATCGAGCTGGCGCAGCAGCTCTCCAAAGAGCGGTTAGCCCCTGTGCTGATTCTGACGGCGTATAGTGAGCCAGCGATGATTGAGGGCGCCGACCGCGCGGGCGCAATCGGCTATCTGGTCAAGCCCTTCCGTGAGGCAGACCTTGCCCCTGCCATCCAAATCGCCGTCAGTCGCTTCCGCGAACTGCGCGCCATCGAACAGCAGCTGGTGAACATCCAGCAGGAGATGCAGGCGCGGCGCAAAATCGGACGAGCCAAGCGACTGCTGATGCAACAGCTGGGCTTATCCGAACCAGAAGCGTTCCGACGCCTGCAGGCAGCCGCAGAAAGCACAGGCAAAAGCCTTGTGGAGATTGCCGAAGCCATCCTCCTCGCCCATCAAGTACAGCCTGAGGAATGAGGTTCAAAGAGGCGGGGTATAATCCCCAGCAAAGGAGGTTCCGGCAATGCATCAGCATCCATGGCTGACACGGATGGCGCCCATTGCCAGTTATGAAATCGGCGGGGCAACCGTCGAGCTTTATGGCTTCGCACACACCAGCCTGCATCGCCTGCCCGCCGATGTGCTGATTTTAGCGACGGATGGCACTCTCCGCATGGTTTCAGGCGTGCGCAAGCAGGTGCGTGATTTGGCAGCGTTCAACTTTGTGGAGGAGGAAGCGATGCGCCAAGCGCCCCTGCCCCCACAAGGCGTCGCCCTCACCAGCGGCGGACGCACCCGCTTCAAAAAGATTTTGCATGTGAACATCTTTGATGAGCAGACCACGACCACCGCGGAGCTTCAGCGTGAGGCGTTCCGCATCGCCCTCGAAAAAGCGGCAGGGCTAAATGCCCACACCGTCGCCATTGCCGATTACACGCCCGACCTGCGCCGCGCCGTGGCTGAGGAAACCGCATGGACTCTGGCGGAGGTCATCGCGCACCACCGCCCTGAATCGATTCGGCGCATCCGCTTGCTCTGCTTCGAGCCAGTGAATGCCTGGGCATACCGCCAGATACTGGGCTGGATCGCTGAGGTGGGCTTCGAACCCTATCCCTATATGTTGCGTGTGCGCCACACCGTTCTGCATGTGGAGGAGTCGCCACCCATCGGCTGGCTACGCAAGAAGCCCGGCTGGCTCCTCATCCCCGCCGATGGTCTGTGGCACTTCACCGATCCCCAGCTGAACACCATCGGCATGTTCATGCGTGGGGCAGAGTTTGTGCCCATCTCCACGCTCGGCGCGCCGTTGGCGAAGTTCGGCGGGCGCACCCTCCTGCGCAAAATACAGGAAGTCGCTCCGATTGCGCTGGGTGAGGCGACCTACACCCCTGGTGCCAACCTGCCCATCCGTTGGGTGGTGCATCTCGCCATTCATGATGAGGAAACGCCCGTGCAGAGGGAGACGCTTCAGCGGGCGACCCGCGCCGCGCTCGAACTGGCGCACGAACAGGCAATGCGCACCTTGCTCTTACCCGCGCCCGAATGGGAGGATGGGCTGGCTCGTGACACCTTCGCACAGGTGATTATCGAGACCATCAACGACTACCTGCACGGGGAAAACGCCTTCATCGAGCGCATTATCCTCTACGGGGCAGACGATGAGCAGGTGCGCCCCTGGCAACAGGCAGTGGACGCCCTGCGTGAACGCCTGACCCTGCCCCCTCTGCTCCAAGAGCCGGTGAGGTAAGGATGAAATGGCGGTGCGCCTGATAGAGGATGGTTCGGAGTGTCCACACTATGAACTTGCCGATGTTCTGGACGCCATTCTCTGGGGCGACGCAAGGCAAGTGCTGCCCAAACTGCCTGATGAGATGGCAGATATGGTCTTTTTAGACCCGCCCTACTTCCTGCAACTGCCACCAAAGCGGCTCCTTCGCTGGTCGGTCAAGACCGTCGTGGATTGGGTCGACGAAGAGTGGGACAAATTTGAGAGCTTTGAGGATTATGATCAGTTCATTATTGCGCTTCTCAGCGAAGTGAGGCGACTGATGAAGCCCGCCGCCACCCTCTGGGTTATCGGCACCTATCACAACATCCATCGCATCGGCAAACTGATGCAAGACTTGGGCTTCTGGATCCTGAACGATGTCATCTGGCTCAAAACGAACGCGATGCCGAACTGGTTGAATGTGCGGTTCACCAATGCGACGGAGACGCTCATCTGGGCAGTGCGCGACAAGGAGGCGAAAGGCTATACTTTCAACAGTGAGCTTGCCCGCAAGTTCTCCCCAGGTAAGCTCGCGCTCAATGTGTGGCAACTGCCCATCTGCACGGGCGAGGAGCGGCTAAAAGACGGGACGGGGACAAAATTGCACCCTACCCAAAAGCCCGAAGCTCTATTAGAGCGGGTGATTCTCGTATCAACAAAGGAGGGCGATGTCATCTTAGACCCGCTGGCAGGCACGGGCACAACGGGCGTGGTCGCCCAGCGCTTTCTCCGCCACTTTGTCCTTGTGGAAAGAGAGCGCAAGTATGTGGATGCCTGCCTCCAGCGGTTTGAGACGGGGCTTTAGGGTATACTCTGGAGGGCGTGTGGGGCGACAGCCCTGCGCCTAATTCGTACCGTGCCCGACGCGCTGGGGTGCCCTCTTGGGCGTTTTGCCACGGCGAACATGAGGTTCGCCCCAAAAGAGGGTGGAAAGCGCGGTAGACGGTGCGGGCGGCAATCAACCCGAAGGAGGTTTCGAACCGATGGCAACGCTAACAATGCGGGAACTGCTGGAAGCAGGGGTGCATTTCGGGCATCAGACCCGAAAATGGCATCCCAACATGAAGCGATTCATCTATGGCGCACGCAACGGCATCTATATCATCGATCTGCATAAGACCGTCGAGATGTTCGACAAGGCACAGCAAGCCGTCAAGCAGATTGTGAACGAGGGCGGTCATGTGCTCTTCGTGGGCACGAAGAAGCAGGCGCGCGACGCCATCAAGGAAGCTGCCCTGCGCTGCCGCCAATACTATGTGAACTATCGCTGGCTGGGCGGTATGCTGACCAACTTCCGCACCATTCAGGGGCGCATCCGCCGACTCAAAGAGCTGGAACGGATGATTCAGGAAGGCGAGCTGGAGCGCATCCCCAAAAAGGAGGCTGCCAAACTGCGCAAAGAGCACGAAAAATTGGAGCGCAATCTCAGCGGTATCAAGGATATGCCCGGTCTGCCCGCCGCGCTGTTTATCGTCGACCTCAAAGAGGAGCATACGGCAGTCGCCGAGGCGAACCGATTGGGCATCACCACCATTGCGATTGTCGACACCAACTGCGACCCTGACGAGGTGGACTACCCCATTCCCGGCAACGACGACGCCATTCGTGCCATCCGCCTGATTGCGGGGCGAATCGCCGACGCGATTATAGAAGAAAAGCAAGCCGAATGGCAAGGGGCAATCGTGATGCCCGAAGGCATGCCCGAAGTGGAGGAGGAAGCGCCCCTCTCACCCGAACAGGTTGCCGAATACGGGAAAATGTTCGGCGAGGAAATCGAAGTGCCTACCCCAACGGGCGCAGAGGAACCTGCCCCTGCCCCCTCCGATGAGGAGATTATGGGCAAGGAGTGGGAACTGATGCGCCGACACCGACTGGACGAACTGGAGGAGGAATACTGATGAACATTACATCGCAACTGGTTAAGCAACTGCGCGACGAAACGGGCGCAGGCTTTATGGATTGTAAACAGGCATTGGAGCAGGCGGGCGGCGACCTCGAAAAAGCCCGCCTCATTCTGCGCGAGAAAGGCGCCATTATCGCCACCAAACGCGCCAGCAAAGAGGTCAATCAGGGCATGATTGCCGGCAAGGTCACGCCCGACCTGCGCACAGGCGCGCTCATCGACCTGCGCTGTGAGACCGACTTCGTGGCACGCAACGAGGAGTTTCAAGCACTCGCGAACGAACTGCTCGATCAGGTGCTTGCCTTTGGGCAGGAGGGCGCGCTGGAACAACTGCTTCAACAGCCAGCACCCAGCGACCCCGCGCTCACCGTCGAAAAGCGCATCGAGCAGGTGATGGGCAAAACGGGCGAGCGCATCGCCCTGCAAAACTACGCGATTATCCGCGTGCCCGAGGGCGAAAATGGCGTGGTCGATGTGTACATTCACCACAACAAGCTCGTTGGCACGGCGGTCGCGCTCACGGGCAGTGCAGAAACGCAGAAAATGCAGTCGCTGGCGCACGAAATCGCCATCCAAATCGCGTGGAGTGCGCCCAGCTATCTCACGCGCGACGAAGTGCCTGCCGAAGAGCTGGAGCGCGAACTGCAAATCGAGAAACAGCGCGCCCTCAACGAGGGCAAGCCCGAACAGATTGCCGAGAACATCGCTCGCGGGCGCGTGCAAAAGGGCTTTCTCCAGCGCGTCGTCCTGCTGGAACAGCCCTACTACCGCGACGAATCGCTCACCATCGGCAAACTGATTCAGCAAACGGGCGCCGATATCCAGATACGGCGCTATGTGCGCCTGGAGATTGGCTCCTAATTCGAAGGGTCCGCCCCGTCCGATGAGTCGGACCTGCCGGACCGCTCAACAAGACCACCAAACTGGAAGGAGGCAACTATGGCAAACATTGGAAGAGTAGTTCAGGTGATGGGACCCGTTGTGGATGTGCGATTTCCAGAAGGGCAACTGCCCGCCATCTACAACGCCATAAAAATAAAAGATGAATCGCGTGGCATCGATCTCACTTGCGAAGTGGCACAGCACTTGGGCGACGACACGGTGCGTACCGTTGCCCTCTCGTCCACGGACGGACTGGTGCGCGGCATGCAAGCCATCGATACGGGCGCACCGATTACTGTGCCCATCGGGCGCACCACGCTCGGACGGTTATTCAATCTGTTGGGCGAACCCATCGATGAGAAGGGACCCGTGAGCGCCGACCGCTTCGCCCCGATTCACAAGCCTGCCCCCGCCCTTGAGGAGCAGAATGTGCGCACCGAGATTCTGGAGACAGGGCTAAAAGTGATCGACCTGCTGTGCCCCTTCAACAAGGGCGGTAAGATAGGCATGTTCGGCGGCGCAGGGCTGGGCAAGACCGTGCTGATTCAGGAACTCATCCGCAACATCGCGACCGAGCATCAGGGCGTGTCGGTCTTCGCCGGTGTGGGCGAGCGCACGCGCGAGGGCAACGACCTCTACCTACAGATGATACAGACAGGGGTCATCAATCAGACGGTACTGGTGTTCGGGCAGATGAACGAGCCGCCCGGCGCACGCCTGCGTGTCGGCTTGACCGCCCTCACAATGGCGGAATATTTCCGCGACGAGGAGGGGCAAGATGTGCTGTTGTTTATCGACAACATCTTTCGTTTCGTGCAGGCGGGCGCGGAAGTCTCGGCGTTGCTGGGGCGCATGCCGTCGGCGGTCGGCTACCAGCCCACGCTCGCCACCGAGATGGGCGAACTGCAGGAGCGCATCACCTCCACCAAGCGCGGCTCCATCACCTCGGTGCAGGCAATCTATGTGCCCGCCGATGACCCGACCGATCCCGCACCCGCAACCACCTTTGCCCATCTGGACGCCTATGTCTACCTGGAGCGACGCATCGCCGAGAAGGGCATTTACCCCGCGGTGGACCCGCTCGCATCCACTTCCAAAAACCTCGACCCCGCGATTGTGGGCGAGGAGCATTATCAGGTCGCCCGCAGTGTCCAGCAGATTCTTCAGCGCTATCGCGACCTGCAGGACATTATCGCCATTCTGGGCGTGGACGAGCTGTCGGATGAGGACAAGCTCATCGTGGCGCGTGCCCGCAAAATCGAACGCTTCCTCTCTCAGCCCTTCTTCCTCGCGGAGCAGTTCACGGGCAATCCGGGGCGCTATGTGCGCATCGAGGATACCGTGCGTAGCTTCAAAATGATTGTCGAGGGCGAGATGGACGACTATCCGGAGCAGGCTTTCTATATGTGCGGCTCGATTGAGGATGTGTTCGAGAAAGCGAAGCAGCTGGAGGGAGCGGCATAATGCGGGAGTTCCAGCTTTCGATTGTCAGCCCGGAGCGGGTGGTGCTGGCGGAGCGCGTGGTGCATGTGCGCCTGCCCGGCAGTGAGGGTCATTTTGGTGTGCTGGGCGGGCACGCCCCGATGGTGGCGGAGCTGACCTATGGCATCGGTGAGTATCGGCGTGCCGATGGCGTGACGCGTCGATTCACGGTGATGGGCGGCTTCGCGGAGGTGTTGCCCGACCGCACGATTGTGCTGGCGGACGCTGCCGAGTTGGCGGAGGAGATTGACCCCGACCGAGCGCGGGTGGCACTGCGCCGCGCGCTGGAAATCCTTCAACAGCCCCTCTCGGAAGAGGAGCTTGCCGAGGCGCGCCTCGCCCTCGAACGCGCCAAAACCCGCCTGCGCGCCTTGGGAGAACAGGTGTAAATTGTAGCAGCGCGTCGAGAGCGATGGGGCTGTCAACAATAAGAGGCGTCACCGGAACAACATACTTCCTTCAATAAAGAGGAACTGGCGCTGGGCGTTATCGAAGCGGAAGCCAATCTTGAGCCGTTGCAGGAAGCGGTTGCGGAACGGGAGTCGGTAGAACAGGCGCACCTCGTACTGCGGGTTCGCCAGAGTCAGACTGCGCCGATAACTGATTCCGAAGCCGTTGAACAGCTCCTTCACCAGGTAGATGCTGGCGGGGGCGATGCCCGTATAGTCCAGCGCGAACTGCTCCAGTCCCAGCGCCTCCGCGATGCCCGTTTCGAGGGGTGAAAGCAGACCGGGCAGAACCTGCCCTGTAATCGTCTCGCTGAGTTGCTGGCGGAATATCTGCACAGGGTCGTCGCCGCGCGCGAGCGCCTCCAGCACACCGCCCCGCCCCAGCAGGCTCAGAATGCGCTGTTCCGAGAGACCCGGCGGGTCGGAACGCGCCACCATCTGGAACCGCTGGGGGTCATCCAGCGGACCGCGAATGCCCAGCTCCACGCGATAGCGCTGAGGGTCGCCCGTGTAGTCCAGCGCGACCACGGTGGTGCTGGCACGCACATCGAGATCGAGGCGGGCGATTGTCTCCCCTGCGAGCGTGGTATGCGGATAGGTGAGCATAATCAAGCCGTCGGGCTCGAGGCGCAGACGGGCGGTCGGCAGATTGAGCGCGCCGCCCTGCAGGCTGAAAGTGCCGTCCGCGCGAGGCTCGCTGAGCATGCCTGCAATCTTCAGCGTGCCCTCCATGCGAGCGTCCAGATTCGGATTGCGCAAGGTGAACCCACGCGCCACCTGCACCTGTACCTCAAGTTCGGGGTTGATTGGGGGCGCGAAGCCACCTTGCGCGGTCTGCAGCTCAGCGGGCAGGCTCAGGAAGCCGTTCAGCACTTGCAGGCGAGCGGTCAGGTGCGGCTGTTTTAGCGTGCCTTTCAGGTCGACCTCACCGTTGACCCGTCCGAACGCGCTCCCGCCGATGGGCAGGTGTGGCTCGTTGACGGTGAACCCTTCCAATTTGCCACTGAGCGCGAGCGTCGGCTCCTCACGCGCCACATCGACCTCCCCTGTTAGGGTCAGCTGTCCGCCCGCTGAGGAGCGCGCCTGCGCCTGCACAACTCGCGCACGCTGACCATCGAACTCCACCTGTAGCCCCAGCTCCTGCAGGTAGGTGCTGAGCCTCTCAAGAGCGAGACTCCCGTCGACAATTTGCAGTTCGCCGCGCGGTTGCAGCTCGTTCAGCGTGCCGCCAATTGTGAGCTGGGCGTTCAGCGTGCCCTGCGTGCGCTCGGCATCGATGGGCAGGACCAGCTCCAGCACGCGCAATGGTTGCTCGCGCAGGGCAAGTTGAAGCGAGAGGGGTTCATCGCGCGGGATTTTGAGCGGCGACCAGTGGAACGGCAGTTGCCCCGACAGGCGCACCCGATAGCCACGCACCTGAATCAGGGCGTCCTCGGTGGCGATGGAGCCTTCACGCACATCAATACGGCTGAACAACAGCTGATCGATAAGGAATTCAGACCTGTCGGACTGGTCGGACCTGTCGGGCATGTCAGACCCGTCGGGCATGTCAGACCCGTCGGGCATGTCAGACCCGTCGGACTCGACGGATGAAGCAGGTGCACGGCGTGGGAGCGGCAGGGCGAGGTTCTGCACGGTTGCGCTCAGGGTAAGTTCAGGCTGGTCGGGGTCGCCTTTTGCCAGCACGGTGAGGTCGAGACTGCCCTTGACGGGGGGCACGCTCGGCTCCCAGAGCTGAACCCATTCCAGCGGGAAGCGCGTCAGCTCCAACTCGGCGTTCAGCGCGTCGCTCTGCCAAGTTCCGCGCGCCTCCAGACGGGTCGATTCCGCCTGCCAGCGTATCCCGAACTCGAGCTGCTGTCCGTTCCAGTCGCCCTGCGCCTGCAGTTCACCAAGCGACTGCCCGTTCAATGCAATCTCTACAGCACGCCCATCAAAGGCAATCTTGGGTTGCTCAGTTGTGCCCGATAGTTGCCAGCGTGTGCCGAGCTTGCCGTTCAGCGTGTCGGTGCGCTCCACCACATCGGGCGGCAGCTCCAGAGGCAAAGCCAACGCGAGTTGGCGTACCCAATCGAGGGGGATGCCCTCTATCGCGCCCTGTCCTTCTATCGCGCCGCTATCGGGCGTGTAGCTTAGTGAGTCGATGCGCATAACGCCTTCAGGCGCATCGAGGGTCGCCTGCAGGGCGAGCGTGCCGTTATCGGGTGTCCATCGGGCAGTGCCTGCAGCGGAACCCAGCGCGACTTCGTTCAGGTTCAGCTGAGCCAGTTGCCATGTGGCTTCTGCATGGAGCGCGTCAGGTGAGCCGCGCGCTTGACCCTGCGCGTTCAGCAGCCCCTGCAAGCGGTAATCGGAAGGCAGATAAGGCGCAAAGACCTGCAACGGCACCGCTTGAGCATCCCACTCGCTGAACAAGCGTGTGCCCTGCTCATTCATGGTCAGCTGGACTCGTCCCGCTACCTTGCCCTCGCGCAGTTGCACCTGCGCTGAGTCAAACAGCAGTTCCGTCTCGCGCGGGTCCCGTGTCAGGTGGAATCGTGTCGACGCGCGGTCGAGGGTCAGTCTGTCCAGTTGCGCTTTGCTGGTGGTTAGATTGCCCGTTATCTCAAACCGATCGGGTGCGCCCTCCGCGCTGAACGACAGATTCGCCAACCCTGCAAGTTTAAGGGGCGATTCGCCCCACTCACTGAGGGCACTGAGGTCAAAATCGGTGATGTCGCCCTGCAGTTTGAACTCAGCAACCCCTATTCCTTGCTGGGGTAAGGTGATCTCACCGCGGGCGCGGGCGACCGCCGTGCGTCGATAAAGAGTGATTTCGGGCAGATGGAGGCGTCTCTGTTGCCACATAATCTGCCCCGCGAGTAGTTCCACGCCAATATCGCCCAGTCGCCCGTCGAACACGGTGGCTCGCGCCTTCAGTAGGGGTTTGTCCAGCGTGCCCGTCAGCGTGCCGCGTAGATAGGCGATACCGTCCAGCCTCAGTGCCTTATTGCGTCCCGCTTCTTGCTCCCAGTAGCCGACGATGCCCTCCCGATAGCCCAGCAGGCTGGCTAAACGATTCAGGTCTAACTCGTCGATGTTGAAGCGAATGGCAAGTGGCGAATGGCGAAGGGTGGTGGGCGATTGGATTTCGCCTGCCATCTGGATGGAGCCGATGGCGCCCTGCAGTACCGCGACGGGTATCTCCAGCGTGTCGCCCTGATAGCGCAGGCGGGCGCGCAGTGCGCCCAGACGCGAGCTGTTGTAGCGCAGTTCATCGCTGAGCAGATTCGCCATCAGGCGCGGCTGTTGGAATGTGCCCTCGCCCAACAGCTGTAGGTCGGCGATACCGCTCAGCTTCGCCTCGCGCAGGGTGGGAACCTGCTCCAACCGAATGTCCTGCGCGAGAGCGGTCAGCACAAAGTGTGGGGCGCGCCGATTCAAATCAATAAGGGCGTTCGCGCGAAGCGTGCCGTCCGCGAAGCGCGCTTGGGCATCGATGAGGCGCAATTGACCGTTCGTCAGCAGGAAGGGCAGGCTCGACTCTCGCAAGTCGCCTTCGGGCGTGTGCAGTTGCTCCAGCTGGATTTGCCCTCCAGCCGTTGCCTGCAGAAGCGCATGGCGCCAGCCTTTGTGCGGTGTCCAACGCCCCATCGCCTGCATTTCCAGCCGATAGCGCCCCGATAGCCTTACTCCCATAAAGCCCTCATCCCTCCGCCTCCCTTCTCCTTTGGAAGCCCTCATCCCCCCAGCCCCCTTCTCCCACAAGGAGAAGGGCGAGTTCGACCTATACCCCCCTCTCCCAGTGGGAGAGGGGATGGAGGTGAGGGCTACCCGCTCAAGTGCGCTCACATCGTCGCCATGTGCCTGTAGAGAAAGAGCGTAGCGCACTCCCCTGCCCTGCCCCAACCGTTCCACCACGCCCGACGCCTGCATGCGCCCATCGGGTGCGTGCAGGCGCGCGTTCAGCAACGATTCGGTGAACTGCGCCTCGAAGCGAACCTCACGCCAGGGCAGGGGCGTTTGACGATAGCGCGCTCCGTTCAGCACGCCATGCGCGGTCCCCGTTAGGCGCAGGGGCTGATTCGGCGCATAAAAGAGATCCATCTGCAACACGCTCTCGCCGTCGCGCAGATGCACCTCTTGGGTGGGCAGGTAAGGTGCAACGGCTGACCAGCGCAGGCGTGCCACGCTCAGATTCAAGCGCCAGCGGTCGCCATCTGAAAGCGCATGGAGATCTATTTGCCCACTGCCGGGCGCCTCGCCTGCCAAATGAAGGATGAGCGCACTGCCCGGTTGGCGCAGATGAACCCTGTGCAGGCGCATCCGCTGGACGACATTGGGGCGCACGAACTCATCCCGAAATTCCAAGATGCCGTTGGTGCTGGTCAGCTCCAGTGGAATTTGCACGGCGGGTCGGCGCGGTGCACGCTTTAATAGCGGTTCGATGTTCCAGTGTCCCTGTGTGTCGCGCGTCAAGTGCAGGCGTGGGCGTTCCAGCAGAATGCGCAACGGGGCGTGCCGTTCAGGAGGGCGCAGCTGGAGATAGCGGGCGTCGCCCAGCGGGGTTCCATCGGGCAGGCGCACCGTCAGGTTCCATGCGTGCAGGCGCGTCCAGCCCAGTCGCACCCGCTCCACCTGCACATCGATGTCCGCCTGCTGGCGCAAATAATCGCGTAGGGCATTAGGCAAGAACTGCTCTGCGGTCAGCCGCACCCGCACCCAATAGAACGCGCCTGCCATCAGAATCAGGCAGGCGGGCAGCCCGATGAGCATCATCTGCCCCAGCCGCCACCCGATCGATCTAACTGTCCACCGCACCAACTTTCGCCAGCCGCTCCGCCATGATGCGCCGAGAGAACTCGATGGCGTTATACGAGCTGCGGATGAAGGGTCCAGACGCCACAAAGAGGAACCCCATCTCCTCGCCAATCTGCTGATACTCACGGAAAATGTCGGGATGAATATATTCCTGCACGGGCAGGTGGCGCGCGGTGGGGCGCAGATACTGCCCGATGGTGAGCGCATCGACGCCCACACGGCGCAGGTCGTGCATCACCTGAATCACCTCGTCGCGCGTCTCGCCCAGCCCCAGCATAATGCCCGACTTGGTGTAGATGCTCGGCTCCATCTCTTTGACCATCTGCAAGACGCGCAGGGAGCGTTCGTAGCGTGCTTGTGGGCGCACAATCGCGTGCAGGCGCGGCACCGTCTCCACATTATGATTGAAAATTTCGGGCTGGGCGTCCACCACACGCCGAACGCACCACGCCTTGCCCTTGAAATCAGGGGTCAGCACTTCCACGATGGCATGCGGAATGGTCTCATGCAGGGCGCGAATGGTGGCGGCGAACTGTCCTGCACCGCCGTCGGGCAGGTCATCCCGTGCGACCGAGGTCACCACGATATGTTTCAGCCCCATGCGTTTGGCAGCTTGTGCCAGTCGGAACGGCTCCTGCGGGTCTAGCTCCGTCGGTTTGCCCGTTTTGATGGCGCAGAAGCCACAGGCGCGGGTGCAGACATCGCCCAGTATCATAAAGGTCGCGGAGCCTTTGGACCAGCATTCGGGCAGATTGGGACAGCGTGCGCTCTCGCAGACGGTGTGCAGGCGTGCGGCGCGCATCATCGCCTCCACCTGCTGAATCTTGTCGGGCTTAGGCAAACGGATCGTGAGCCATTCTGGCAGCCGTCGATTGGTACAGATGTCCGCCATCGCTGTTCTCCCTGTGGGAGATTATACCTGATGGGACAGCAGGCGACAGGAGGGGAGCGCCCCATGCAGAATTAGGGGATAGGAGGTGAACGCGCCCATGATAAAGGTGGAAGCGGTCATCCGACCCCAGCGACTCGAAGCCGTCAAAGACGCGCTGAATGAACTGGGCAGGTGTCTCCGCGCTCTACGCTTTCCTCATCACGGCGGTCATCTTGCTCCTTCTGCAAAAACTTGTGGGATTGCGCGTGAGCGAGGAAGAGGAACTGGTCGGCTTAGACCTAACCCAGCATGGCGAAGCGGGTTATAACCTGAGTTAAAATAAAACCGCCTTGAGGAGCGTCTGCTCCTCAAGGCGGTTGGATTGACTCATCCGGGCACCGACCTATTTTCCCACTCCGTTGCCAGAGCAGTATCTTCGGCGCTGGAGGGCTTAACTGCCGTGTTCGGGATGGGAACGGGTGTTTCCCCTCCGCTATGGGCACCCG
>FWWL01001464.1_pt1 | contig 55938 bp, 51 predicted proteins | sample 2228331 | NCBI WGS metagenome assembly FWWL01 (sample SAMEA103939775, study PRJEB20133) | metagenome | reverse complement strand
TTCATAACCGTCAACCGGAACGGCACGGGTGAACCGTTTGAGGTGTTCATTAACATCGGCAAGGCCGGCTCCGACGTGCAGGCTGTGGCCGAGGCGATCGGCCGGCTCATCTCCCTGATTCTGAGGCTGCCGTCGCCAATGAGCCCAACCGAGCGGGTCCGGGAGGTCGTTGGGCAGCTCAAGGATATCGGGGGCGCCCGGCCCGTCGGCTTCGGCCCGACCCGGGTGCGGTCGCTGCCGGACGCCATTGCCCACGTCCTGGCCGAGGAGATCGGCCTTAGCCCGGCCCGGCCCGAGGCGGCCGCCGTGCCCCCGGTGGTCCTGCCGGACCGCCAGCAGGCCGGTGCCGGCCTTGCCCCGGTGTCGCCGAAGACGCCTGCCGACCTTTGTCCGGAGTGCGGCCAGGCGACCCTGGTGTACGAGGAAGGATGCGCCAAATGCCATTTGTGCGGCTACAGCGAATGCTGATGCCCGGTCGGCGCCGGGCTCGGGCCCGCAGCAGGCCGGGCCATCCCGGCGGGCTGCGGCGCAACCGGCTTGTTGCTCCGACCGGGCGGCTTACGGTGATTGTGCCGCCGGGCCGGATGGCCAGCGTGTTCCGCTGGCTGAAGAGCCGGCGGCAGCCGGCGGTTGTGCGCCGCATCGACGGCCGCCGGTTCGTGGTCCGGGCCCGGTCCTGGCTTCGCCGCCCCGGGCGGACCTGACAGCTTCCGGGCAAAATGTTACCGGGCGGGCCAAAATGCCCGCCCGGTAATTTTTTACGACAGCATGCCGAGGGTAATGAGGTTGAGGCCGAGCAGGAAAAGGGCCGCCAGCAGGATGTTGTTGTAGGCCTTGGCCGAAAGCCGGGCCTGGAATGCGAACCCCAGCACCATCCCCACCGCCAGCGGGATGCAGGCCAGCAGCCCGTAAAGGGTTTCGGTCGGCCCCAGCAGGCCGGTGAGAACGTAACTTACGACCTGGCCGCCCGTGGAGATGGTCAGGACCGCGCCGACCCCGAAAACAAAGTCAGATTTTACGAAGCCGATGCTCCGCAGGTAAATCGCCAGGATCGGCCCGGCGATATTGCCCAACGAGACCAGAATGCCAGTAATGAGGCCCACCACCAGCCCGACCGGCTTAATCAGGCCTGCCGGCAGGCGCAGTTCCGGGTTAAAGACCGTTGCCAGGACGTAAGAGACCACCAGGGCCCCGACCACGACCTGGACCCAGGGGAGGGGCAGCACCTTGAGGGCCCAGGCCCCGATAATGACCCCCGGCCCCAGACCGGCCACCAGGGGGCCGAGGGGTCGCAAGGCCCGCCAGTTGCGGGCGGCCTGGGCCGCTACCCACACGCTGGAGACAAAGCTCGGGATGCTCAGGATGGTGATGGCGAGCCGGGGGCTCACAACCAGGCTCAGGATCGGGGTCGAGGCGACCCCGAACCCGAGGCCGAGGGTCGCCTTAACAAACCCCCCGAAAAAGACCCCGAGGGCGATAACCGCAACGGCCAGGGCCGACACGGGCCTAATCTCCGGCCTTTGCCCGCTGGACCGCAGCCTGATGGGCCGCCAGTTCGAGCCGGTCGTCCAGGGGAGCCAGGGTCACATCGGTGTAGCGCCGCTTGAGGGCCAACCAGATCAGGTGGTCGGCAAAGTGGGGGTTCTTGGGCAGGAGGGACCCGTGCATATAGGTGCCGAACGCCGACTTGTAAACTGCCCCTTCGGTCCGGTCCTGGCCGTTATTGCCGAACCCGACAACCACCCGGCCGAGGGGGGTGGCGCCCGGGCCCAGGACCGTGCGGCCGCCGTGGTTTTCGAAGCCGACCAGGGTCCGGCCCTGCCACTCCACGACGATATTGCCGATACAGCGGGGCTCCGTTGGGCCCGGGTGGACGGTGTAGGCGTCGAAGATTCCCAGGCCCCGGATCCGGTCGCCTTCCGCCGGCTGGTAGTAATGGCCCAGGAGCTGGTAGGCGGCGCAGGCGGCGAGGACCACCACCCCCGATTCGACGGCGGCCCGCAGGGCGTCGCCCTTCACTTCCACCAGGTCGTCGGCAACCACCCGCTGGTCCCGGTCTTGGCCGCCCCCCAGGATCAGTATGTCGAAGTCATCGGGGTCAAACCGCTCTTTGAGCTCCACCGGCACGACCCGAACGTCGATGCCCCGCCAGCGGCAGCGCTGGACCAGGCAGATAACGTTGCCCCGGTCGGCGTAGAGGTTGAGTTCGTCGGGGTAAAAATAGCCGATTCGCAGTTCCATCAGGCCTCCCAGTACGGGCGGGTCAGGCCCCGCCGGGCCAGGATCCGCTGCAGCTCAAGCAGGGCCGTGTAAGTCGGCAGAACGTAAAGGGTTTCGCCCGGCCGGAGCTTTTCAATGGCAATATCGAGGGCCCGGCGGATCTCCGGCTCGACGACCGGCTCCGGGCCGTCGGCGGTTCCGACAACCTCGGCGTATTTAAGGCGGAGGGCCATCTCGGCGGCCCGAAGGCCCGAGGTGACTACCAGGCCGACCCGGCCCCGAAGCAGGTCAAAATCCACATCCCAAATCCAGGAGATATCCCGCCCGTCGTTGACCCGGTCGTTCAGGATAATAAGCAGGTTTTTCGGCCCGTCCTGACCGTCCGAAAGGATCAGGTTTATCGCCTCGTTGAACCCGGCCGGGTTCTTGACCAGAATGGTTACAATCCGTCGGCGCCCGAGGTTAATAACCTGCTGGCGGCCGAACGCCGGCTGGAACGCCCCGAGCCCCTGCCGGACCAGCCGGGTCGGCACCCGGTAAGCCCAGGCGACGGCGGTTGCGGCCAGGGCATTGTAGGCGTTGTAGGTGCCCCCGACGGGCAGGTCCACCTCGAACGGCTCGCCGCCGAAGTGGATAAGGAGGCCGAGGCTTTCGACGCCCTGGGCCCGGACGATTTCGCCGGCAACGTCCGGCACCGGCCGCTCCCAGCCGCAGTCCGGGCACCGGTACTTGCCCAGGTGGCTGTAGTAAACGACGTCATATTTAAGGGGGCCGTTACACCGGGGGCAGAACCGGGCGTCGGCGGCGTGGGGGAGCTGGTCCCGGGCAAAGGGCGAGCTTTCCAGGCCGAAAAGGACCACGTCCTTCGGAAACTCGTCGGCGATGGCGGCCAGATTCGGGTCGTCGGCATTTACGATGAGGACTTCCGGGGGCGTTTCGGTAAGAACCCGGCGCCAGGCCCGGGCCAGGGCCTCAACCTCGCCGTAACGGTCGAGCTGGTCCCGGAAAAGGTTGGTCAGGACGACCACGTGGGGCCGGAGCTGGCCGAGCATTCGGGGGAGGGTGCCCTCGTCCACCTCGAAAAGGCCCACTCCCCGCCCCCCGAGCACAAGCCGGCCCTGCCAGTCCGACCGCTCCACCAGGGCGCTCAGGATTCCCCGGAGCAGGTTCGAGCCGGCCCGGTTCGAGACCGGCTCATAGCCGGCCCGCAGGAGAATTTCGGCCGCCATCCGGACGGTGGTTGTCTTCCCGTTGGTGCCGCTCACCAGGATGATGCCCCCGGTGAGCTGCTGGGTCCACTCGTCCAGGTATTCCGGGGCGACGGCCTCCACGACCAGGCCGGGCAGGGCCGTGCCGCCGCCGAGCCGCAGGAGCCGGGCGGTGCCCCGGAGGGCCTTGGCGGCGCCGATGACCGGAATTCGATGCAGGCCCATACCGACAGAAGTCTAGGCGTTCTGACCGGTGATTGACAAGGCCGGGTGAATGAGTTATAAAATGGCCGTTGATGGGGCTGAGAGATTACTGGCGGGTTCTGGCGCGCCGGTGGTGGTTGATTGCGGCCCTGGTCGTTCTGGCCGCCGGTTCGGCCTACGTTTACAGCAAACTTCAGCAGCCCTTTTATCGCTCTTCGATCAGGCTTTTCGTTATCCCCTGGCGGCCCGACTACGGGGTCACCCTGGTAGTCCGGGAAACGATCCGGCAGTACAGCCAGCTTCTTACCACCGACGCCATCATCAACCGGGTAAACAGCCAGCTCCAGCTCGACCTGCCGCCGGAGGAGTTCCGGCGACGGGTGCGGGTGAGCGAGGCCGCCGACGCCCAGGCGATCCTGGTTGAGGCCGACGACCCGAACCCGGAGATGGCCCGGCGGATTGTGCTGGCCCTGGCCCAGGCCTTTCAGGAGCAGCAGCAGCTCCGGATGAAAGACGTTGACAAGCGGGACCGGGTCGACGTCGAGCGCTACGACGACCCGTCGCCGCCGGTGCTGGCCTGGCCCCGGACCCGGTCGAATGTGCTGGCCGGGGCGGCCCTCGGGCTCGTGGTCGGGGTTCTGGCGGCCTTTACCCTGGAGTTTCTCGATGATACGGTTAAGTCGGCCGAAGAGTCCGAACGGCTGCTCGGGCGGGCGGTGCTGGGGGTGGTGCCCCGCTTCCCCGCGGCCGGGGGCCGGAAATCCGGAGGGTCTTCCGTGGAGATGGAAAAAGCCCTGATCACCAAGCTTGACCCCCGCTCGCCGGTGGCCGAGGCGTTCCGGCAGCTCCGGACCAGCATCCAGTTTGCCAGCCCGGACCGGCCGGTCCGAACTTTGCTGCTCACGTCGACCGGCCCCGAGGAGGGCAAGACCACGACCCTGGCGAACCTGGCGATTGCGTGTGCGCAGGCGGGAAGCCGGGTGGTCATGGTGGACGCCGACCTGCGCCGGCCCGGTCTGCACAAGCTCTTCGGCCTGAAGAACCAGGTCGGCCTCACCACCCTGGTTGTGGGCGAGCCCGACCAGGACCTGCCCCTCTTTGAGACGGGTGTCGAGAACCTGTGGCTGTTGCCGAGCGGCCCCCTTCCCCCCAACCCCGCCGAGCTGCTCGCCTCCCGGCGGATGGCCGAGGTGATGGAGCGGCTGGCGAAGGCGGCTGATTACGTCCTTTACGATTCGCCGCCGGTCCTCGCCGTTACGGACGCGGCGATCCTGGCCAGCCGGGTTGACGGGGTCCTGCTCGTGCTTCAGGCCGGCCGGACCCGGCGGGAGTTTGCCCGGCGGGCGAAGGCGGCCCTGGAAAAAGTTAATGCCCGGCTCCTCGGCACGGTTCTAACCGGCGTCAAGCCGGAACGGGCCCTCCAGGCGTACTACGGCGAAGGCGAGTAAGCTTACACCCCCAGTCCGGGGCCGGGTTGTCCGGCCTGTCCTGCTTGGCCTCTGGGCGGCCGCGGTTTACGCGGCCTACTTTGCCGCCCACAAGCCCCTCCCCGCCGACTTTACCGCCCGGGCAGCCGCCAACCTCACTGCGATTGCCGCTCAGGTGTCAACCGCCGGCTGGCCGGAACTGCCGGCGGTGGCCGCCGGGTGGGCTGGGGCGTTCGGAACCCTCGGCCTGGCGATTGCCCTCGGCTGCCTCTTTGCAAGGGTTACCGGCCGGGCCGGCTGGTCGGTTCCCGAATGGGCCGGGGCCGGATTTATCTTCCTGGGCCTGCTGGGACTTTTACTTGCCTCGGCCGGTCTGGCCCGGGCCGAAAACCTGCGGCTTGCGGCCGGTGTTCTTACGCTTATTAGCCTGGCGGGCTTGCTGGCCGGGTGGGGTCGGGGTGGTTTTAGCCTCCCCGCGCTTCCCCGCCCCGACCCCCGGCAGGTAGCGGCCGGTCTGGCGTTCGGGCTGCCCCTGGCCGCGGTTGCGGCAGCCCCGCCGTTCGAGTGGGATGCCCTGGTTTACCACCTGTCGGTCGTCCGGGTCATGGCCGTCAACGGGCGGTATCCGGACGTCCCGGGCGCGCCCCATTTTTACTTCCCGAAGCTCGGCGAAACCGTCTACGCCTGGGCGTTCGCCCTCGGCGGTGACCGGGCGCCCAGGGTGCTGGCCCTCATGGTCACCGGCCTCGTTTTCTGGGCCGCCGGCCGGCTCGCCCGCCGGCTGGGTGTCCCCGTCCCCCTGGTGTTCGGCCTGCTGGTGACGGTTCCTTCGGCCCTGGAGCTGGCGTCCTGGGCCTACACCGACTACTGGCTGAGCCTCTGGCTGGTGCTGGGAATGGGGGCCATCCTGGGCCGGGACCCGGCCGGGTTCGGGCTGTGGGCTGGGGCGGCCCTGGCCACGAAGCTCACGGCGGTCGGGTTCGTTCTGGTTCTCGGACTGCTCGGCCTGGCCGTCGCCCTTCGGGCCGTGCCGGTCGCCGGTCTGGTCGCCTTGCCCTGGTACCTGGATACCTGGGTGCGGACCGGAAATCCGGTCTACCCCTTCGTATTCGGGGGTATCGGCTGGACGCCGGAGCGGGCGGCCTGGTGGGGCGGCGGCCCGGATATCTACCGGCTTCTGCGGCTGGCCGTCGCCCCGGTAGAACTTTCGACCCTTGCCACCGCCGGCACCCTGAGCTACGATTTTACCCTGGGACCGGTGTGGCTGGCAACGTTTCCGGCGCTTCTTGGCCGGCGGAAAGGCGAATCCGACGCCGCCAGGATACTGGGCTGGTTCGTGGCCGGCAGCTTTGTCTACTGGCTGGGGCTCGGGGCCTTTTCGGCCAACCTGATGCAGGGCCGGTTGCTTCTGCCGGTCCTGCCGGTGGCGGCGGTGCTCTGGGCCCGGGCAATGGAGGCCGTCGATTTGCGGTTCTTTCTGCGGGCCGCGGTCGGAATTGTTGCGGCCGTGAACCTGGTGGGCCTGTGGGGTTGGGTTCTGGCGAGCCCGCTCCTTGCCGGGGGTCTTGGCCTGGTGCCCACGCCGGCGTTTTACGAGCGAACCCTGGGGGGCTATTACCGGGCGGTCGTCGCCGCGGCCGGCCCCGATGCCGCCCCGGCCATCCTCGTCTGGGAGCCCCGGGCCTATTTCTGCCTGCCGGCCTGCCGGCCCGACGACCTGCTTGACTTATGGCGGGTCTCAGGGGCCAGCCCGGTTGACACCTGGCGGGCGGCGGGGTTTAAAACTGTTCTGGTGAGCTGGTGGGGCCTTGATTACGCCGTTCGGGTTTGGGGAAGCTTTTCCCCGGAGGAGGCGGAACAAATTCGGAGGCAGCTAACGGGCCTGCCCGTTGTGGGCGAGTGGGGCGGCCAGGCGGGCCGGCCGGAGTACGGCCTTTACCGGCTGCGGTGACCCGACGGTATCTGGCCCTGTTCGGGGTCGTGCTCGGCCTGCGGCTGGCCGGGGCGCAGCTCGTCTCCCAGCCAGGCTACATGGACGCTTATTATTACTATCACGTGGCCCGCAACCTTTATCTGGGGCGGGGGTTCGTTGAGGACGTCATCTGGAACTGGCTGAACCCACCCCCGGCGATTACCCACCCGAGCAACGATTACTGGATGCCCCTGGCCTCGGTTTTTATGGCCGGAGCCTTTTTGCTCTTCGGCGAGTCGTTCCGGGTTGCCCAGCTCCCGAGCCTGCTGGCGTCGGCGGCCCTGGCCGTATTCGCCTACCACCTGGCCGGTCGGGTATCTAAGGCCGAGCGGCTCCGGTTCTGGGCGGCAGTCATAACTGCCGCCGGCGGCAGCTATTTTATCTACTGGCACACAACGGACAACTTCGCCCTCTTCGGCCTGGCCGGGGGTCTTGCCCTTTACCTGGCGAGCGGCCTGCCGGCCGCCCCGGGTTGGGGGGCGCTGGGGGCGGGGGCTTTAAGCGGCGTCGCCTACCTGGCCCGGGCCGACGGTCCGTTGCTCCTGGCCGTAATCGCCGGCTGGGTCTTAAGGCCGGGCACCGGGGCCGGCCTGGGGCGGCGTGCCGGTCTGGTGGTCCTGGCAGTTTTGGGGTTCTGTTTGGTGGCCGGCCCCTGGTGGGCACGGAACATGGCGGCGTTCGGGTCGCCCCTGCCCGGGGGTGGACTTAAAGTCGCCTGGCTCCGGGAGTATAACGAGGTGTTCAGCTACGGCCTCGACCTGGGACCGGCTCACTACCTGGGCTGGGGCGTGGGTCCGATCTTGGCGTCAAAAATAAACGCCGTCGTAAAAAGTTTCAACTTCTTTTTGAGTCTTTCGGTTATCCTGTTACTGCCGTTCGGCATCCTGGGCGCCTGGTGTCTGCGCCGGGAGCCCTTGTTCGTCCTGGCCTGGACGTACGTTTTGAGCCTGTTCGGGGTCCTCACCCTGGTCTTCACCTTTCCGGCGTTCCGGGGAACCCTCCTTCACAGTGGGGTAGTCAGCCTGCCCTTCTTTGCGGTCGCCGCCGCCGTCGGCCTTGAGACGGCCATCCGCTGGGCTGCCCGGTACCGGCCCCGGTGGGACCCGGACCGGGCCGTCCGCAACATCGGCTTTATTTTTGTTGCCGGGTTCGTGGTGGCCAGCGTCGGGCTCGGCATCCGGGCGGCCGGGGAATGGGATGGGCGGTTCCGGGCGTATGCGGATGTGGCCGCCTGGTTCCGCCAGCGGGGTATCGCCGACCCGGTAATGGTCGTCGACCCGCCCGGCTATTATTACGTGAGCGGCACCCCGGCGATTGTGGTGGCGAACAACGACCTTGAGACGACCTGGCAGGTCTGCCGCCGGTACGGGGTCCGGTATCTCCTGCTCGAGCCGGCCTTCCCGGAACCGTGGCGGCCCCTCTGGGACGACCCGAACTCGGCCCTGTATTTTAGCCACATCGACCAGGTGGGGGAAATTAGAATCTTCCGGGTCAGGGATTGAACGGTTGGTTGGCTTGAGCCGCTGGGATCTGGCCGGAATTTTGGGGCTCGGGTTGCTCGCCGTCGGCCTCCGGCTGGGGTTCCTTTATGTAACCCCGGTCATGCCCCTGGAAGACCCGGCCTTTTACTTTTCGACGGCCCGGAACCTCCTTGCCGGCCGGGGCCTCACCGTGGAGGTTGTCTGGACCTACGGGCTCGGCCTGCCGAGTTTGCCCCGGCCTAGTCACGAGTGGTGGCAGCCTTTGCCAACCTTCGCTGAAGCCCTGGCGCTGGTGGTCACCGGGCCGACTGGCATCGACCCGTGGCGGTCAGCCCAGCTTCCCGGCGTTCTGGCGAGCCTCGGCACGGTTACCCTCGGCTACGCGGTCTCCCGCCGGGTCTTCGCCGACCTCAAACTGGCCGGAGCGAACGTGAAGGCGTTTGGGGTCGGCCTCGCCCTGGCTATTAACAGCCTGATGGCGTATCACTCGGTGAGCGGCGACAGCTCGGCCTTGTTCGGTTTTCTTGCCCTGGCGGCCCTCGGGATTCCCATCGTAATGGCACCCCAGGGCCTGCCGGCGGGGCTGGTCGCCGGTCTTGCCTACCTGGCCAGGCCCCACGGAGTCCTGATTCTCCTCAGCTGGGTTTTCGAGCCCGCCGGTCGACGGTTTCTGTTCCCGGCACTATTCGGGTTCGGGATTATGGCCGGCCCCTGGGCGTTACGCAACCTGGTCACGTTCGGCACACCTGGGCCCCTCAGCGGGATTGCCGTATTTACGGTCGAAAAGGCGGACCTTTTCTCCCTTGATACCCCGCTTGGCCCCGCCACCCTTAGCCGACATGGGCTTGACCGGCTCGTTCTGAGCCGGGTGGACGCCCTGGTTTACGCCTTTAGCCACACCCTGGGGCTCCAGGGCTTCCTTCCAACTTCCATCCCGGCCTGGCTGGGCCTCTGGCTCGTGGCCCGGCAATACCCACCCATCAGGCCGGCTGCCGTGTATTCGACCCTGCTGGCCCTGACAACCCCGGTCCTGTTCGGTCCGGTGAGCAGCCTCGGGGCCCTCCACCACTCGGCCGGCAGTATTATTCCATGGCTGGTAATCGGTCTGGCCTGGGGAGTCGACCGGCTCCTGGCACTGGTCGGGCGGATGCGCCGCTGGCGGCGGGACCTTTTCTGGGTTATCTGGGCCGGTCTAGTCTGCCTCTGGGGTGTGCAAGCCTGGGCAGCCCTTGCCCAAACCTCGGCCCAGTGTGCCCGCCTATCCGGCTTCTACGCCGAAATTGAGGCCGTTCTGGGTCGGCTTCCGCCGGGCCCGGTTATTTCCACCACCCCGTATACGGTTAACCTGCTGACCGGCCGCCCTGCCCTCTCATTACCTGCCCCGGATTCGGCAGATGCAGTCGTGCGGCTTGCCCGTCACTATGGGGCCCGGCTGGTGGTGGTCGGGGAGCAGGCCGGGCGGTACCCGACCGAGCTGGATACTTCTCCGGACCGTTTCCGACCGGTCTACCGATCGGATCAACTGGCTGTCTATGAAATCGTTAAGTGACCGGCCCACCGGGCGAGACCGGCTCTGGCTTGCACCCCTGCTGGTATTCATCGGGGCCTTCATTGTGGCCCTGCCGGTCGCCTGGCACCTCGGCCGGAACCTGCCGGACCGGGCCGTCCGGCTCGAAACCGGTGGCGGCTCGGCGATACTCTGGCCGTTCGGGATTGACCTGTATCCCCGGTGGGTTGGGGGTCGGGCCCTCCTGCGGGGTCAGAACCCTTACGGCCCCGAGGCCGAGGCGGAGACCCACCTGGTGGTCTACGGCCGGCCGCGCCGGCCGGAAGAGCCCCAGTTCGGATTCTATTACCCGGCCTATGTTGTGGTCCTGGTCGGGCCGCTCTTGCTGCTGCCACTGGAGACGGCCGTCCGGGTCTGGGGGGCCGTTAACCTGGCCGTCCTGCTGACCCTGGGCCTCGTGATAGCCTGGCGGGTATCTCCCCGGCCCCCGCCAGTTATGTTTGGCCTGGCGTTTTTCAGCCTGGGCCTCTTCTGGCCCGGCGTTCTGAACGTAACCGTCGGCCAGTACGGTCTGGCCGTGGTCGGCCTTGGGGCCCTCGGCTGGGCCCTGCTCCGCGCCGGCCGGGATATTCCCGCCGGCGCGGTCCTGGCCCTGGCAACAATAAAACCGTCGGTCTCCTTCCTGCCCATCGTGCTGGTGCTTGGCTGGGCGGCCGCGCGCCGGCGGTTCGGCGTCCTGGCCGGCTTTGCAGTCTGCCTGGCCGGTCTGGTCCTGGCGACAAGCATTCTGGCCGGCTGGTGGGTTGATGATTTCATTCGGGGTCTGGTGGGCTATCAGGTCAACGTTGGGTCGGCGTTTGTGACCTGGAAGCCGGCCGGTGCATTCACCCTGCCGGCCGGCCTCGGGGTTCTGGGGTCGGCGTGGTTGCTGTTCCGCTCGGTCCGCGACATCTTCCGGGTTGAAGACTTCCCCTGGGCCGGCCTGGCCGGGGCGCTCGGCCTCAACCTGCTCTTCACGCCCCACGTCGGGATTTTTGACCTGGCGGCCCTTCTCGTCCCCCTGGGCTGGCTGCTGGGGCGGTGGGCCGGCTCGCTCCCCGGTTTCATACTCTGGCTCGGGCTGGTCTGGTTACCGGTTATCCTGGTCCTCGGCCTCCGGGCCGGCGGCTGGTGGCTCTGGGCGACCTGTCCGGCGCTGGTAGTCGGGGCCGTGCTCGCCGACGCTTACTTTAATTCCCGGCGAAAGGCATGATAAACGTCCGATTACGGGAGGAGCTTGCGCCGTTCGGCCTGGCGGCCGGCCTGGGCCTGCTTTATCTTTTAAGTTGCCGGATTTACGCCGGGACCGATTACGGGTTTCCCCTGGATGACCCCTGGATCCATCAGACGGTCGCCCGGAACTTTTTTGCCCTCGGGGGCATGTACTACGCCGAGGGTCGGCCGGTGGCGGCCTCCACGGCCCCCCTCTGGACCTGGCTCATGGCCCTGGGCCACCTGCTCGGGGCCGACCCGGTCGGCTGGGCGGTGGGGTGGGGGGTGGCGTTTGTCGGCTTGGCCGGCCGGCAGGCAGTCTTACTTGTCCGCCGGCTCGCCCCCGAATCGGCCTGGGCGGGGCTGGCCGGACTCGCCGTTGCCGGGGAGGGGCATATCGTCTGGACCGGAATGTCCGGGATGGAGACGGCCGCCGCCGTCTGGGTCGGCCTCGTCCTCATCGCCTGGGCCGCCGGCGACCCGTCCGGCTCGGTTCGGCGCTGGGCATTCTTCGGGGCGGCCGCCGCGGTCGGTACCCTCCTCCGGCCGGAGCTTGTCCTTCTGGCCGGGCTGGTGGGGCTTATCCGGGCGGTAGCCGATGGCCGCCGGCACCCAGGACCCCGCGACCTGGTCGGCCCGGCGGCCGCCGGGCTGGTCTGGTGTGTGCTCGTCGGGCCGGTCGGGTTCTGGAACTGGCTGGTGGCCGGCACGCCGTTCCCGAGCACCCTTATGGCCAAATACGTCGGCTACGGCGGGGGCTTCAGCCCCGAAAGGCTGCTTCCCTTTCTGGCCGCCGCTTCCCTGGTCCTTCTACCCGGTCTTCTGGCGCTGGTTGTAATCGGCCTGCCGTTTGCGGCGGTGCGCCTCGGGCGGCAGGCCCCGGGTCTGGTGCTCCTGCTATGGCCGGTGGTCCTCCTTGTTGCCCTCTCCCAGCTCGTGCCGGTTACCTTCCACCACGGCCGCTACCTGCACCCGGCCCTGCCCGCCCTGCTCATCGCCGGCCTGCTCGGCATCGAATACATCCTCCGGCAGCGCGGCCTCAAAATTGTTTACCGCTGGTTTCCCCGGGTTTTGCTCTTTGCGGTCGGGATGTTCAACCTGACGGGCGCCCGCAACTACGGCCTGGAGGTCCGCTGGATTAACGACGAGCACCTGGGTGTTGCCCGCTGGGTTCAGACCGAGACTCCGCCCGGGACGGTTATCGCCTCCCACGACGTCGGGGCCCTCGGCTATTTCGGCGGCCGTCCGCTGGTGGATACCGCCGGCCTGCTGAACCCGGAACTTATCCCCTACGTCCGGGACCCAGACCGGCTCGTGACCGAACTGCGCCGCCGGAACGTCGAGTACCTTATTTTCTTTCCCAACTGGTACCCGTCCCTGGTGGGCCGGCCGGACCTGCCGGTCGTCTTCGAAATCCGCACCGCCTATGCCCGGTCCCTGGGCGCCGACTTTCTCGTTGTCGCCCTCAATCCTCGAGGCAAACCTTGATGTGCAGTTCTTTGAGCTGCTCAGGGCTCACCTCGGACGGTGCCCCGAACAGGAGGTCGACGGCTTCTTTGGTCTTCGGAAACGCGATAACTTCCCGAATGGTGGGTTCCCGGGCCAGGACGGCAACCAGCCGGTCCAGGCCGACGGCGATCCCCCCGTGGGGCGGCACCCCGTACTCGAACGCCGTGAGCAGGTGGCCGAACTGCCGTTCAATAGTTTCCCGGGTGTGGCCCATGATTTCGAAGACCTGCCGCTGAACTTCCGGGTTGGTGATCCGGATGCTGCCGCCCCCAAGCTCGTAGCCGTTGCAGATAAGGTCGTACTGCTTGGCCCGAACCCGGCCGGGGTCGGTCAGCAGGTACGGCAGGTCCTCGTCCCGGGGAGCGGTGAACGGGTGGTGGACCGCATCCCAGCGGTTCTCCTGCTCCTTGAACTCAAACGCCGGGAAGTCCACAACCCAGGCAAACACGAGCAGATTCGGGTCGGCCAGCCCGAGCCGGCGGCCCAGCTCCTCCCGCAGCTCGGCCAGGCCCCGGGAAACCACCGGATACGGCCCGGCCCCGAGCAGAATCAGGTCACCGGCCTGGGCCCCAAACCGGCCCACCAGCGCCCGCAACTCGGCTTCGGTCAGGTACCGTCCGGCCGGGGACCGGATACCCAGCTCGCCGAGCTGAATCTGGCCTTCCCGGCCCGTAAACGGCTCGACCGCAACGCTCACCAGGCCGCCCAGGCCGAACTGCCGGACGTAGCCGGCCAGCTCTTCAACCTCCCGCCGGGTGATGCCGGCCTGGCCCGGAACCCGGATGCCCTTAATGCGGCCCCCGGCCGCGGCCGCCTGCCGGAAAACCTGGAACTGGGTCTCTTTAAGGATATCGGTTACGTCCACCAGCTCCAGCCCGAACCGCAGGTCGGCGTGGTCGGTGCCGTACCGGTCCATAATCTCCTGGTAGGTGAGCCGCGGGAAGGGGGTGCGCACTTTGAATTCCGGGGTGACGGTGCGGACCAGCTCGGTCATCAGGGCTTCGACCAGGTTGAGCACGTCATCCTGGTCGACGAAGCTCATTTCGAGGTCGAGCTGGGTGAACTCCGGCTGGCGGTCGGCCCGCAGGTCCTCGTCCCGGAAGCAGCGGGCAATCTGGAAATACTTTTCGATGCCGGCCACCATCAGAAGTTGCTTCATCTGTTGGGGCGACTGGGGCAGGGCGTAGAACCTCCCCGGGTGGAGGCGGCTCGGCACCAGGTAGTCCCGTGCCCCCTCAGGGGTGCTCTTGGTTAAGATGGGCGTTTCAACCTCCACAAAACCCCGGCGGTCCAGGTAATCCCGGATGAATTTGATAACCCGGTGCCGCAGGAGCAGGTTGTCCCGCATCTTCGGCCGGCGCAGGTCCAGGTAGCGGTACCGGAGCCGGAGGGATTCGTCGACCGGCTGCTCCTCGGCAATCGGGAACGGCGGGGTTCGGGCCGCCGAGAGGACCTCCACCGTCCGGGCCACCACCTCAACCTGGCCGGTCGGCAGATTGGGGTTCTCGGTACCCGCCGGCCGGCGGCTCACGACGCCGCGCACCAGGATGACGTATTCGGCCCGGCAGAGGGCGGCGTTTTCATGGGCGTCCGGGGATACCTGGGGATTGGCCACAACCTGGACAAGTCCGGACCGGTCCCGCAGGTCGATAAAGATCAGGCCGCCGTGGTCCCGACGGCGGTGGACCCAGCCGGCCAGGGCAACCTCCTGGCCGACGTGGTCCAGGCGTAACTCGCCGCAGTTGTGAGATTTGAGCATCGGTAGGGGTCTCCTTCTGGACGTCCTTTATTAAGCTTAACATCTCCCTGAAATGGACCGACGCCCCGAACCTGTCCGCCCGGTCCCATCGGGGATATAATCCCGGTGGTGACCGTTAAGCCCGCCCTGAACCGATGGCTGCCCGCCCTGGTGTTGCTGGCCGCGGCCTGCCAGCCCGCATCGCTCGGCAGCCCGCCCCCAACGCCCAGCCCGACCCCCACGCCCCTGCCCGCGCCGGCGTGGGCGGTCGTCCGGGATGCCGCCGGGTTTGTCATAACCGACGGCCGCAACCGCCTCCCTTTGCCGGCAATCCCGAACCTTCCGCCCGGAATGGACCCCTGGCGGCTCGCCTTCGTTGCCGACACCGACGGCGACGGCCGGCCCGAGGCGGTGGTTCAGGGTTACACCGGCGGCGCCCACTGCTGTTTCGTTTACCTGGTCTTCGAAAGCCGGGCCGACGGCATTCGCCGGCTTGACGGCTTCGACCTGGGCAACGCCGGGGTTGGCCGGGCGGCCGACCTGAACGGCGACGGCCGGGCGGAACTGGTGGCCGGCGACGACCGGCTGGCCTACTTTGACAACCTGCCGTTTGCGGCCTCGCCCTTCCTGCCCCTCATCCTCTGCCGCCAGGAATCCGGCCGGTTTGCCGACTGCACCCCGAATTTCCCCGACCTGCTCGAGGCCGAACTGGCCCGGGCCGAATCCGCCCTTAAGGACGCCGTTGACGCGGCCGCAACGGGTCGGCTTGACCCCGAAACCGCCGGCTTTCTCCAGCGGTCGCAGGCGGTTAAGCTTTTTGCGCTGGCCGTTCGCCTCGGCCGGCCTGACGATGGCCGGAACCGGCTGGGTCGGCTCTGCCCGGCCTGTCTGACCTGGTTGAACCAGCATTCGGCCGAGCTTTCCCGGCGGCTTGCAACTCCGGTGCCCCGGCCGTGGCCGTGAGGCCGGGGCGGTGGTCTAAAATTAAGAGGGTCTTTAAGCCTGGTCGGGAGGTGAATTCCCGTGACGGTCGAGCAGAAACGATTTCGGATTGAGCGCGATTCGATGGGCGAGATGGAGGTGCCCGAAGATGCCCTCTGGGGAGCGTCCACCCAGCGGGCGGTGCTCAACTTCCCGATTTCGGGCCTCAGGTTCCCCCGCCGGTTTATCCAGGCCCTCGGCCTCATCAAGCGGGCGGCGGCCGAAAGCAACAAGGAGCTGGGCCTTTTAGACCCGAAGATTGCGGATGCCATCGCCCAGGCGGCCCAGGAGGTCGCCGACGGCCGCTGGGACGACCACTTCCCGGTGGATATCTTCCAGACGGGGTCGGGCACCTCGACCAACATGAACGCCAACGAAGTTATCGCCAACCGGGCCATCGAAATTCTCGGCGGCGAGCGGGGCTCCCGGCTGGTCCACCCCAACGACCACGTCAACCTGGGCCAGTCGTCCAACGACGTGATACCGACGGCCATTCACCTCTCGGCCCTGCTGGCCATCAAAGAAGAGCTGGCTCCCGCCCTGGCAGGCCTCGAGCGGGCCCTCCGGGCCAAGGCCGAGGAGTTCTGGCCGATAATCAAGACGGGCCGGACCCACCTGATGGACGCGACCCCGATCCGCCTGGGACAGGAGTTCCTGGGCTACGCCGGCCAGGTGGAGCGGGGACTCCGCCGGCTTCGCCACGCCGAGGAGGAGCTTTCAGAGCTGGCCCTCGGGGGCACGGCCGTCGGCACCGGGGTGAATACCCACCCGGAGTTTGCCCGCCGGGCTATCGCCAAGCTCTCGGCCTGGACCGGCCTTAACCTGCGGGAAACCGACAACCATTTCCAGGCCCAGTCGGCGATGGACGGGGCGGTCGAAGCGAGCGGGGTGCTCCGGACCATCGCCGTCAGCCTGCTGAAAATTGCCAACGACATCCGCTGGATGGGGTCGGGGCCCCGGGCCGGGCTGGGCGAGCTACTCTTGCCCGAGGTCCAGCCGGGCAGCAGCATCATGCCGGGCAAGGTGAACCCGGTTATTCCCGAGTCGCTCATTCAGGTCTGCGCCCACGTTATCGGCAACGACACGGCCGTTATGCTGGGCGGACAGTGGGGCTTCTTTGAGCTCAATACCATGATGCCCCTTATCGGCTACAACCTGCTCCAGTCGATAACCCTGCTGGCCAATGCCACCAGGAACTTTACCGAAAAGTGTGTCGTGGGCCTTAAGGCGACCGAGCGGGGACCGGAGCTGGTGGAGAAGGGTCTGATGCTGGCGACCGCCCTGGCCCCGGTCATCGGCTACGACGCGGCGGCGGCCATCGCCAAGGAGGCCGCCCGGAGCGGCCGGACAATTCGGGAAGTTGCCCGGGAGCGGACGAACCTTTCCGAGGAGGAGCTTGACCGGATCCTGGACCCGGCCCGGATGGCCGAGCCGGGCCTCGGGGTCGGGCCGGTCTCGGGCTGAGGCGAACAATGACGGTTCAGGTTTCGAGGCGCAGGTTCACCGTCGACGAGTACCACCGGATGCTTGAGGCCGGCATCCTGACCGAGGACGACCGGGTTGAACTGATCGAAGGAGAAATCGTCGAAATGACGCCGATCGGGCCGCGGCATGCCGCCTGCGTGGACCGGCTCAACGCCCTGTTGACGGCCAGGGCAGGCGGGCGGGCGGTTGTCCGGGTTCAGAATCCGATAAGGCTTGGGGAACACTCGGAGCCCCAGCCGGACCTGGCCCTGGTGCGGTTTCGGCCTGATTACTACGCCGGCGGCCATCCGGAACCCGGGGATATCCTGCTCATAATCGAGGTTGTCGAGACGTCGGCCGACTATGACCGGCAGGTGAAGCTGCCCCTGTATGCCCGGGGCCGAATTCGTGAGGTCTGGCTGGTTGACCTGGCAGGTGAAGCCATAGAGGTTTACCGGGAGCCGGCACCGGCCGGCTACCGGGAGGTGCGCCGGGCCGGTCGGGGTGAGGTCCTTGCCCCCGAGGCTTTCCCGGAGCTGACCATGACCGCTGACGACATTCTTGGCCAGCCGGCAGCCGGGGCGTGAGAGGTTGGCAAACCCCTGGGGGCGAAGAAGATGACGGTTCAGGTTTCGAGGCGCAGGTTCACCGTCGACGAGTACCACCGGATGCTTGCGGGTGGCATCCTGGCCGAGGATGACCGGGTCGAGCTTATCAACGGAGAAATTATCGAAATGGCCCCGATTGGGAGTCGCCATGCCGCTTGCGTAAAGCGGCTCAATGCCCTCTTCTCCCGGCACATCGGCGACCGGGCCGTTATTGGCGTCCAGGACCCGGTGCGCCTGGGCGACTACTCCGAGCCCCAGCCCGACCTGGTCCTGCTCCGGCCCCGGTCTGATTACTATGCCGGCGGCCACCCGGGACCCGAAGACATCTTGCTCCTGGTTGAGGTCGCCGAAAGCTCGGCCGAATACGACCGGCAGGTTAAACTGCCCCTCTATGCCCGGCATGGGGTGCGGGAAGCCTGGCTGGTGGACCTGGCCGGCGAAGCGGTGGAAGTTTACCGGGAGCCGGCACCGGCCGGCTACCGGGACGTGCGGCGGGCCGGTCGGGGCGAGACGGTCTCGCCCGGGGCCCTGCCGGACCTGGCGTTAGCGGTCGACGATATCCTGGGATAGCCCAGCAGGAGGCGCACATGAGCGACCCGGTTGAACAGACCTATCTGGCCCGTAACCGGCGGTCGGCCGACCTTTACAGCCGGGCCCTGAACGTTCTGCCCGGCGGCAACAGCCGGACGACGGTTTTCTTCCAGCCCTACCCCTTCTACGCCGTCCGGGGCGAGGGCTTCCGGGTCTGGGACGCCGACGGCAACGTCCGGGTCGACTTCTTAAATAACTACACGTCCCTCATCCTGGGCCACGCCCACCCGAAGGTGGTGGCGGCGATGGCCGAGGCGGCGGCCCGGGGCGCCTCGTTTGCGGCCCCGACCGAGTACGAAATCCTGCTGGCCGAGGAGCTTTGCCGGCGGGTAAGGTCGGTTGAGCGGGTCCGGTTTACGAACTCCGGGACCGAGGCCACCATGCTGGCGGTGCGGGCCGCCCGGGCGTACACGGGCCGGCCGAAAATCGCCAAGTTCGAGGGCGGCTACCATGGCTCCCACGACTACGCCGCCGTAAGCGTCGGCCCCGACCCCGACCGGGCCGGCCCGGCCGAAAGCCCCCGGCCGGTTCCGGATGGCCCCGGCATTCCCGACGCCGTCCTGGGAACGGTAATCGTCCTGCCGTATAACAACCTCGAGGCCGTCGCCCGGATCCTGGAGCGGGAGGCGCCGGAGGTCGCGGCCGTCATCATTGAGCCCCTGCTGGGGGCGGGCGGGGCGGTCCCGGCCAGCGTCGAGTTCCTCCGGGGCCTGCGGGACCTGACCCGGAAGCTCGGAATCGTCCTGATTTTCGACGAGGTTATCGCCTTCCGGCTCGCCTACGGCGGGGCCCAGGAATATTTCGGGGTGGATGCCGACCTGACGACATTCGGCAAAATTATCGGCGGCGGCCTGCCGGTAGGGGCCCTCGGCGGCCGGGCCGAAATTATGGACCTCTTTGACCCCCGCCGGCCGGACCGCATCGGCCACGGGGGAACGTTTAACGCCAACCCGGTGACGATGGCGGCCGGGCTCGCAACCCTGGCCGAGCTCACCCCGGCGGCCTACGACCACCTTAACCGGCTGGGAGAGCTGGCCCGCCGCCGGCTCCGGCAGGCGTTTGAGCGGCTTGAAATTCCGGCCCAGGTCACCGGGGCCGGGTCGGTCTTTGCCGTCCACTTTACGGCCGGGCCGGTGACCGACTACCGGTCGGCCCGGCAGGGCGCAAATCCCCAGCTTTTGCGGCGGCTACACCTGGGCCTGCTGAACGAGGGGGCCATCATCGCCCCGCGGGGCATGGGGTGCATTTCAACCCCGATGACCGAGGCCGAGGTCGAGTTTCTCGGCCAGGCGGTCGAGAAGGCCCTGGGCGGCCCCTGAACCGGTTTGAAACTCAGAACTGGCTGCGACCCCGGGCCAGCCGGTGGCGCTCCTGGGCCTCTTCGATTAGCTTCCAGGCAGCCTCGACGTCCGCCCAGCCGTAAACCTCGACCTCTTTCTCCTCCAGGTCCTTGTAGACCGTGAAGAAGTGTTCGATCTCCCGGAGCAGGTGGGCCGGCAGGTCCTCGAGCCGGCGGACTTCACTCAGGCGGGGCTCCCCGACCGGCACGGCCACGACCTTCTCGTCGATCCCCTTCTCGTCCCGCATCAGCAGGACCCCGATGGGCCGGATCGGCACGACACAGCCGGTAAACGTCGGCTCATAAACGATAACCAGCACGTCCAGGGGGTCGCCGTCGGACGAGAGGGTATCGAGGATCAGGCCGTAATCGGACGGGTAGTGGAGGGGCGAGTAAAGGACCCGGTCGAGCCGGAACCGGCCGAGCCGCTCGTCGTATTCGTACTTGTTCCGACTGCCCCGGGGAATCTCAATGAGGGCCAGGAGGGGCTGTTCCCGGGTCATGGGCTATCACTTCCCGGAGGGTTTCCAGGGTGATGTTTCCCCCGGTCAAGATCAGGGCGACCTTGCGGCCGGCGATCTGGTCCCGCAGCCGAAGCGCCCCGGCCGTCGACGCCGCCCCGGCCCCTTCGGCCACCAGGTGGGCCGTCTCAAGCAGGAGCCGCATCGCCCCCTTAAGCTCCTCGTCGCTCACCAGCATCACCTCATCGATGAGCCGCCAGAGAATGCGCAGGGGCAGCTCGAACGCAACCCGGGTGGCAAGCCCCTCGGCGAAGGTTGCGGCCTCGGGCGTTTCCAGCAGCCGGCCGGCCCGCCAGGAAAGGTATACTACCGGCGCCCGCTCCGACTGGACGCCGATAACCTTGATGCGGGGGTTGACGGCTTTGGCGACGATGGACGCCCCGCAGGCGCAGCTTCCGGCCCCGATCGGCGCAAAGATGTAGTCGATGTCAGGAACCTCTTCGACGATTTCCAGGCTGGCGGTGCCGACCCCGGCAATAAGCAGGGGTTCGTTGGCGGCGTGGACGTAGCGCATGCCGGTGTCGGCGGCGAACTGTTCGGCGGCCGCGCGGGCCTCGTCGAAGTCGCGGCCGGTCAGGATAAGTTCGGCCCCGAGCCGGCGCATCGCCGCAACCTTATACGGGTTTGAGTGCTCCGGGGCGAAGATAACCGCCCGGGTGCCGAAGAGCCGGGCGGCGTAGGCAATAGACTGGCCGTGGTTGCCGGTGGAGGCCGTTACAACCCCCCGGGCCCGCTCGGCCGGGTCCATCGCCGCCAGCAGGTTGACCCCGCCCCGGACCTTAAACGCCCCGATGGGCTGGAGGCTTTCAACCTTGACATAGACATCGGCCCCGAGGACCTCGGCCAGGGCCGGCGGCCGAATGAGGGGCGTCGGCTTCAGGTAGGGGGCGATCCGGCGGCGGGCAACCAGAATATCCTGGAACGTGGGTTCCCAGAGGTCGTCAGGGTTTCCGGAGCTCATTATCAGGCCACCCGGTCAGCAATTATAACACCCCCGGCAGCCCCTCTGGCCGAAAGCCCGGCCGGGACGGGTGACGGCGCTAAACCAGGCCGCCGGGCGCCTTCTAGCCGGCGACCGGCTCAAGCCGGACCCGAATCGGCCCGGAGACCGGGTTGCGGGCGAACGGGTCGGGGACCCGCTCCCGGCCGTTGCCGGCCGGCGGCCCGACGTACTCAAAGTCCCAGAAGGCCGCATCCCCGGCCAGCCCTTCCGAGACCCGGACCCGGCTCACCAGGTCCCAGCCGTCGCCGATGACCCGCACCGGCTGGCCGTCCCTCAGGCCGAGCCTGACGGCCAGCTCCGGCCCGACCTCCAGAACCCGCTCCCGGCCCACCGTCGTCAGCGTCTTGAGCATCTCCGGGAAGGTCGCCAGGTCATAACGGTAGAAAGACCTTCCCGGGTAGACGGTGACCAGCCCGTCCGCAGCCGGTTCGGGAGTCCTGAGCCCTATTTCGGGGAACTTAAACGCTTCGGGCAGGGAATTTACGACCGGTCCTTCGAACTCCAGCTCCTCATAGTCGAGGCCGGCCAGACCGGGAACCCGCTCGGCCAGCTCGGCGAAGACATCGGCCGGCCGCTCGGAAATCTCAACCCCGAGGCCCCGGCCGATGGCGGCCAGGATGGCCAGGTCGGGCCTGGCCTCACCCGGCGGCCGCACCGCCGCCCGCACCCGCTGGACCCGCCGCTCCAGGCTGGTGACGGTCCCCTCCTTCTCGGCGAACGTCACCCCCGGCAGCACCACGGTAGCGTACTCCAGCAGGGGCGAGGTGTAGGCGCCCTGGAAAATGACCGTCTCGCACCGTTCCAGGAGGCGCCGGAGCCGCAGCCCCTCGGGCCCTTCCAGGTCGAAGCTGTCGCCGACAATGTAGCAGGTTCGGATGTTGTCCAGGTCGACCGCCTCATCCAGGTGGACCTGCCCCGGACCCAGGCCGGCCACCGCCCCCGCATCCAGGGCCCCCTGGGAATTCGCCGTGCCGTAAAGGGGCAGGATGCCGGCCCCGGGCCGGCCCACGTTTCCGGTCACCAGGGCCAGGGCTACCAGGGCTGCCACCGCCGGCCGGCCCTGGTGGACAACCCCGCCCCCGAACATGATGAGGCCGGGCCGGTTGGCGGCAAACAACCTGGCGACCCGGACAAGTTCGTCCCGGTCCACCCCGGTTAGGCGGCTCACCTCCTCCAGGTCGAGGGCCCGAAATGCCCCTTCGATTTCGTGGAACCCGACCGTCTCGCGATTTATAAACTCGGTGTCGGCCAGCCCTTCCCCCAGGATGACCTTGACCATCCCGGCAATGAGCCAGGCGTCGGTGCCGGGCCGGACCCTGACCCAGGCGTCGGCAAACCGGTTAAGGTGGGTCGGCCGCGGGTTAATCAGGATGAGATTCGCCCGCTCCCGCTCGGGCAGGAGGGCGCGGCCGGGCAGGTAGTTAAAATAGTCCGAGGCCGGTGGCAACGTAATCGCCGGCTGTCGGGTGTACTGAACGATTTTCATCCCGACGACCGGGACCGTCTCCCACGGGTCGGCCCCAATAACCAGGTAAGTTCGGGCCTTCTCGATGTCGGCGATGGTGGCCGTCGGCCCGACCTTGTCAAAGGCCGTGTGCAGGGGCTCCAGGGCCGTCCAGTCGGCCAGGTCCCAGAGCAGGTTCGGGGTCCCGACCCCGTCCCGGGCGACCTTCTGGAGGGCGTAGAGTTCCTCATTGGTGAGCCGGGACGAGGCAAAGATGGCAACCTGGTCCGGCGGGGTATTTTTGAGGGCCTCAACCGCCGCCCCAACGGCGTCCGCCCACCCCGCCTGAACCAGGGAGCCGCCGACCCGCACCATTGGCGCCTGGAGCCGCATCGGGTTATGGACGAAGTCCGATACCCCGAACCGGCCCCGAACGCAGTACTGGCCCCGGTTCGCCGGCGCCTCGTAGTCCGGCCCGACCCGGAGGAGCCGGCCCCGCCGGACCTCCAGGATAAACTGGCAGCCGACCGGGCAGTAGTTGCAGACCGTCCGGACCAGCTGCTCGCCGGGGCCGGAATGCCGGTTCTGCCGCTCCTCCAGGGCCCCGACCGGGCAGACGTCGACGCAGGCGCCGCACATGATGCACCCGGCATCCACCATCGGCTGGCCGTTGGCCGTATCAATAATGGTCGTCGCCCCGCGGTTGGTCACCGTCCAAACGCCAATGCCCCGGACCTCATCGCAGACCCGGACGCACCGGGCGCAGACGATGCACAGGTTAAAGTCCGTCGCAATCAGCGGGTCCCGGCCGAGGGGGATCCCCCGGTACTTGAACGGGAACCGGACCTCGGAGACCTCGACGTAGTCGCAGACCGACTGAAGCTCACACCGGTAGTTGGCCGGGCAGGTCACGCACCTGAAGTCGACGTGGGGCGACCGCAGGCACGGCTCGCCCGTGTAGCACTGGTCCTCTTTATGGCAGGTCAGACAACCCAGGGGGTGCTCGGTGATGAGGACCTCGATAATCTCCCGGCGGATCTCCTGGACGGCGTCGGTGTTGGTCCGTACCACCATCCCGTCGGCCACCGGCAAAAGGCACGAGGCCGGGTAGCCCCGCTGGCGCTCGACCTCGACCACGCACATCCGGCAGGCGCCCCACGGCCGGAGGGCCGGGTGCCAGCAGAGGGTCGGGATGTAAATCCCGGCCTGCTGGGCCGCCTGGAGCACCGTCATGCCGGGCCGGGCGGTGACCTCGACCCCGTCGATGGTGAGCTTGAGCTCCTGCTCCATAACCGGACTCCTTCAGACGGCGGCGGTAACCGGCCTCATCTCGCAAACTCCCTGCGGGCACCGCCGCTCCCGAATGTGGACGTCGTACTCATCGCGGAAGTGGGTGATGGTGTCGACCACCGGCACGTGGACTACCTGCCCGTGGCCGCACAGGGACCCGAACTGGATGGCCGGGGCGATGTCCAGCATGAAATCCAGGTCCTCCGGCCGCCCCTCGCCCCGGCAGATTCGGAGCAGGGTGTTGTAATAGGCCCGGGTTCCCATCTGGCAGGGGAAGCACTTTCCGCACGACTCGTCCCGGAGAAACTCCATCAACTGGAGCACCAGGTTGGGGATGCAGGTCTGCCGGCCGACCATGACGAAGCCACCGGAACCCATGGTGGTGCCGGCGTCCCGGAGCTCGTCCAGCCCCAGCGGCAAGGTCGCCACGAAGTCGGCCGGCAGGATATTTGACGCCGGTCCCCCCATCTGGACGGCCTTCAGGTCAGCCGGGTCGGCCTGGGCCAGGTCGAAGATGATGGTTTTAAGGGGGGTGCCGAAGGGGACCTCGAAGCCGCCCGGCCGGCGAACGGCCCCGCTCACGGTGATGGTCCGGACCCCCTTGCTCCGCTCGGTACCGAGGCCGGCGTACCATTCCCAGCCCCGGGCAATGATTTGGGGTACATTGGTCAGGGTCTCGACGTTGTTCACCACGGTCGGCTTGTAAAAGAGGCCGTTCGTGGCCGGGAAGGGCGGGCGGCTGCGGGGCATGGCCCGGTCGCCCTCGACGGACGAGATGAGGCCCATTTCCTCGCCGCACAGGTATGAGCCGGCCCCGTCCCGGACGGTCAGCTCAAAGCTGAAATTCGACCCGAGGATGTTATCCCCCAGAAGCCCCCGGGCCCGGAGCTTTTCGACCGCGGTCCGAACCCGACTGCTGGCCAGGGGATACTCGTCCCGGATGTAGATAAAGCCGCGGCGGGCGCCGTTTGCGTAGGCCGCGATGGTGATCCCCTCGATGAGCTGGTAGGGGTCGCCCTCCATAATCAGCCGGTCTTTCCAGGTGCCGGCGTTGCCCTCGTCGGCGTTGCAGATGACGTATTTTTCGGTGCCCCGGGCCCGCAGACAAAACTCCCACTTGAGCCCGGTCGGGAAGGCCGCCCCGCCGCAGCCCCTCAACCCCGACTTTTTAACCGCATCGACAACTTCGGCCGGGGTCATCGTCAGGGCCCGGGCCAGGCCCTCGTAGCCGCCGTTGGCCAGGTAGTCGTCCAGGTCTTCGGGGTCAATAATCCCGGCGTTCCGCTGGGTTATCCGGTATTGAACCCTGAACCAGTCGGTCTGGTCCCGGGGCGGAATCCCCTCGAACGGGGCGTCGGCGTAAACGTAGAGGGCCTTGTCAACCCGGGGGTTGCCCCGGCCGATAACATCCTCAATGAGCCGGGCCGCCTCGGCCGGGGTCAGCGGCCCGTAAGCAACCCGCGGCTTGCCGGGAAGCTGGATGTCCAGCATCGGCTCGGCCCAGCAAAGGCCGACACACCCGGTCTTCTCGACCGAGGCATCCACGTGCAGCCGCTTGAGGGCATCGATGACGGCCGCCTTAACCTTGCGGGCGCCGGCAAAGATGCCGCACGAGCCGGCGCTAATGATGACCCGCGGGCGGTCCGGGTTCGTCTTGCGCTCCCAGCGGGCCCGGGCCTCGGCAACCAGGGCTTCGAGGGTCATAGCTCGACCTCCTCCCGGGGCGGGGTCGGCATGCCGTCGCCGCACGGCAGCCCCTCAACCCCTTCGAGCCGGCCGTCCAGGATGTCGTCGACCTGCTCGGGGGTGACCCGGACGAAAGTAAGGTTGTCGACCTGGAGCATGGGCGCGTAGGCGCAGGTGTTGTAGCAGGGGAGGGGAATCAGGGTGTATTTGCCGTCCGGGGTCGTCTCGTGCCACCCGATCCCCAGCCGGTCCCGGATGCGGCGCAGGATCGCCGGCGTGCCCAGGGCCTGGCAGACGGTACCTGAGCAGAGCCGGATAATCTTGCTGCCGACGGGGTGGGGAAAGAGGAACTCATAAAAGTGAAGAATCCCGTCGAGGGTGTTTTCCGAAACCCCGAGCTCTTCGGCCGCAACTTTCAGGGATTCGGGCGGGACGTAGCCGAACGCCTGCTGAATAACCTTGAGGGCGTCAACCGTCATCGTCCGGTCACCCCGAAACGGCGCCAGGAGCTGCCGGACCCGCTGTTCGAGGTCGGCGGGGACCGCCCGCCGCGGCGGCTGCGTTTCGCTCATGGGAGACTCCCCCGCAGGGCGGATTGCTCGGTTATTTGTTAAATTTAAGCGGCATCTCCCGGTTGATGATGGTCCGGGCGGCGAGCTCGGCCTCCCGCCGAACCCCCCGGCCGATGCCGAAGTAGACGAAGCCCAGGCCGAACATCGTCTTGGGGTCGTAAATGTTGCGCCCGTCGACGATAACCGGGTGGCGCATCAGCTCCTTAATCCGGACCAGGTCGAGCTGTTTGAATTCATTCCACTCGGTGGCCACCACCAGGGCGTCGGCCCCCCGGGCAACTTCGTAACTGTTTTCACAATATTCTACAAGGTCGCCCAGCACCTTGCGAGCCGAGTTTATCGCAACCGGGTCGTAAGCCCGGACCCGAGCCCCTTCGCTCAGGAGCAGGTGGATGACTTCGATGGCGGGCGCGGCCCGGACGTCGTCGGTATTCGGCTTAAAACTGAGGCCCAGAACCCCCACCACCAGGCCGTCCAGGGACCCGAAAACCTCCCGGAGCCGCTGGATGACCGTGCGGCGCTGGTCCCGGTTAATCTCCATGACCGTCCGCAGAAGCTGGGGGTGGCAGCCGTGGATCGCCGCCATGTGGGCGAGGGCCTCGACGTCCTTGGGGAAACAGCTTCCGCCGAATCCGAGGCCGGCCTCAAGGAACGCCGGGCCGATCCGCTTGTCCATCCCCATCCCTTTGGCAACCATCTTGACGTCGGCGCCGACCTGGTCGCAGATGGCCGCAATCTCGTTGATAAAGCTTATCCGGGTGGCCAGGAAGGCGTTCGAGGCGTACTTGATCATCTCGGCGGTGCGGGTGTCGGTTATGATGACGGGGGCGTTCAGGGGTGCGTGAAGCTCCTTGACCTTTTCGGCAGCTTCCGGGTTGCTTGCCCCGAGAACGATCCGGTCCGGGTTCATAAAGTCCTGAATTGCGCTGCCCTCCCGGAGGAACTCCGGGTTCGAAACGACGTCGAATTTCGCCTGCGGGTTCACCCGCTCGATAATCGAGGCGATCAGGTCGCCCGTTCCGATGGGTACGGTCGATTTGTTGACGATAATCGTATAGCCGGTAAGATGCGGGGCCAGGCTTTCGGCCGCCGCCCGCACATACTTGGTGTCGGCTTCGCCCTCCCAGCCGGGCGGGGTGCCGACGGCGAGGAACACGAATTCGGCGCCTGGGATCGCTTCCTCATAGCGGTTCGTAAAGGCGAGGCGGCCGGCCTTAAGGTTGCGCCGCAGCAGCTCCTCAAGGCCGGGCTCGTAAATGGGGGGAATTCCGGCGCGCAGCGACTCGACTTTCGCTTGGTCAATATCCAGGCCGATAACATGATTTCCCAGGTCGGCAAAACAGGTGGCCGTTGTTAACCCCACGTAGCCCATGCCGATAACGCAGAGGCGCTTCACGCGGCCCTCCCCAAACGGTTGTCTTCAGCCAGTATACCGGTTAAACGACCTGTCCGGCAAGGGCCGGCGGGATTGGGGCTTTGCGGTTTGCCTTTGGGGGTCCGGCCCGGGAATTAGCCGCAGCCGCGTCGCCGCACCACCTCAACGCACGGCGAGGCCGGCCAGACCTCGACGGTTCCGGCCATTGCGAAGGGCTGCATAAAGCCTTCGACTTTCGACCGGTCGTCGGACTCCAAAATCAAGTAAAGGGTGTGCTGGCCGTCGATAACTGCCTCGCCGTGGATTTTTATGCCGTGCCGGCCGGCATTCTCCTCACTGAGGTGGTTGAGCAGCATGTTGCCCAGTTGCGGGTCCTGCGCCGGACACCGCTCGGCCGGATGCTGGTGACGGACAACGAACAGCGCCATGGTTTCTTCCCCCCAAAGTCTGAATTTAAGACGAAACTGCCCCCAGGGGCAACGGCCCCAGGGCCGTCAGAAGCTCCCGCCGCAGCCGGGCCAGGGCCGGGTCTTCCCGGGCCCGGGGCCGGGGCAGCGGGACATTAACCTGGGCCGCAACCGTCGCCGGCCGGCCGCTCAGGACGTAGACCCGGTCGGCCAGGTAGACGGCCTCATCCACGTCGTGGGTTACCAGGACGGCGGTAAAGCCCCGCTCGGCCCAAAGGCCAAGCACGTGCTCCTGAAGCCGCATTCGGGTCAGGGCATCGACGGCGCTGAACGGCTCGTCGAGCAGGAGCACGTGGGGCTCGGTAACCAGGGCCCGGGCAAGGGCGGCCCGCTGGGCCATGCCGCCCGAAAGCTGCCGGGGCCACGCCCGCTCCCAGCCGGCCAGGCCTACCGCCGCCAGCGCCCGGCGGGCCCGCCCGAGCCGGTCGGGGTCGGCCGGGGCGACAATGGCCACGTTGTCCAGAACCCGGAGCCAGGGCAGCAGCCGCGGCTCCTGGAAGACAAAGGCCGTCCGGGCCTGCTGACTCCCGTCCGCCGGGGCGACCACGACCTCGCCGGCCTCGGGCTGGACCAGCCGGGCGACCACCCGGAGCAGGGTGCTCTTACCCACCCCGCTCGGCCCCACCACCGCCACGAACTCCCCCGGACCGGCTTCAAACCGGACGTCCCGCAGGACCGGGTGCCCGCCGAGGCTGACGGCCAGCCGGTGTAGCCGGATGGCTGCGCCCGTCACGGCCCCTCCTCCTGGGTCGTCGCCAGGGTGTCCCGCCAGACCAGGAGCCGGCGCTCCACGGCCGCCAGCAGGGCATCTGACCCCCGGCCGAGGACGGCAAACGTAAGCAGGCTCACCAGCACCCGGTCGGGCCGCATCGTCGACTGGCCCTCGACCAGCATGAACCCGAGCCCGTTGCTGGCCGCAATCAGCTCGGCCGCAACCACGAACATCCAGGCCAGGCTCAGCCCCGACCGCAGGCCCGTAAAGACCCCCGGCGTCGCCCCCGGAAGCACCACCCGGAAGAGCACTTTAAGCGGCCCGAAACCGTACGCCCGGGCAACCTCTATCAGTTTGCGGTCAACCGACCCCACCGCTGCCATCGTGTTGAGATAGACCGGCAGAAAGGCCCCCAGTCCGATCAGATAGACCCGGGCCTGCTCGCCGATGCCGAACCAGAGCAGGAAGAGGGGCACCCAGGCCAGGGACGGGACTGCCCGCAGACCCTGCACGGTCGGGTCGAGAAACCGCCGGAACCCGACCGAACTGCCCGCCAGCAGGCCAAGCAGTACCCCGGGAGTCGCCCCAAGCAGGTAGCCGGCCAGCAGCCGGTTCAGGGTCGCCCCGACGTGGCGGCCGAGCTCGCCCCGGCCGATCAGGTCAACCAGGGTCGAAACTATGGTCGGTGGGGCGGGGAGCTGGTAGGGCTGAACCCAGCCCCGGTCGAGGCTCAAGACCCACAAGCCGAAGAGGCCGGCCGGCAACAGCCAGGGCAGGGCAGCCCCAAGCCCCAGCCGGAGTAGCCGCACCGACCAGGCGCTCCCGTTTCTCGGCAGGTTGCCGGCCTTAAAGTTCAACAGGTCCCCGAGCGTCATTGCGGCTCAGCGGGAAGCTGATTTAGATAAGACCTGACGGGCCGGGCCGGACTCGACGAGGGCCTCCACCGCCGCCTTAAGGTCCACCCCGGCCGGAACAAGCTGCTCTTTCTGGATGAGGGGGATGGTTGCCCGCAGGACCGTCTTGAGCTGGTCGCCCGGAACCGGCTCGGGAAACGCCGTCCGCTCGGTCAGGACCTTCCGGGCGATCTCCGGGGTCACCTTCGATTCTTCGGCCAGGATCGCAACCAGCTCGTCCGGGTTCTGGCGGGCCCAGGCCCGGCCCCGCTCGTAGACGGCCAGCACCCGCTCAACAACGTCCGGGTACCGGTTAAGAAACGGCTCGAGGACGTTCAGGGTGCCGTAGGTGTTCCACTCCGGCCGCCGGAAAAAGAGGCGGGCCCCGGCCACCAGCTCGGCGTGGGCCATGTACGGGTCAAGGCCGGCCCAGGCGTCGACCTGGCCCTGGAGCAGGGCCTGCTCCCCGTCCGGGTGCTGGAGCTGGACGATTTCGACGTCCCGCTGGCTCAGGCCGGCCGAATCAAGGGCCCGGAGCAGGAAGAACCAGGGGTCGGTGCCCCGGGTCGCCGCCACCTTCCGGCCCCGCAGGTCGGCCACCTGCCGGATGGGCGAATCCCTTCCCGTCACCAGGGCCGTCCACTCGGGCTGGGAGTAGAGCCAGACGGTCTTGAGGGGCACCCCGTTTGCCCGGGCCAGCAGGGCGGCGCTTCCGGCCGTCGACCCGAAATGGACGGTGCCGCTGGCGGTAAACTCGTTCGCCTTATTGCTCCCCAGGCTCAGGACCCATTCGACGCGGGTCCCGTCCCGGCCGAACTCTTCTTCAAGCCAGCCCTTGCGCCGGATAACCAGGCTGACCGGATTGTAGTAGGCGTAGTCGAGCCTGACGACGTCCAGGCGCCCCGAACCGGTCCCCGGTGCCGGCGCCGGGGCCCCGGTCGGGGCACAGCCGGCCCCGGCACTTAACGCCGCCAGGCCGGCCGCAAGCCCGAAAAATTCCCGCCGGCTAAGCTCGGCCATAGGCTACCCTCCTTCCCGCCCGGATTCGGCCGGGACGGCCCCGGCCACGAACCGCAAGTAGAGGTGCTGGGTCCGGATACACCGGTTCTGGACCACCGCCAGCCCGCGGGCGCGGGCAAGTTCGGCCGCCTCCGGGCTGACGATATTTTTCTGGGTCCAGATGCCCTTCAGGTTCGGCAGGTGTTCCAGGGCCTCCCGGACGATCCCGGGCACCTCTTCGGCCGGCCGGAAAACGACCACCAGGTCGACCGTTCGGGCCAGGTCCGGCGGAATTGCCGCAATGGACGGGTAGGCCCGGCGGCCGAGAATTTCGCCGGCGGTCGGGTTGACCGGCACAACGGTATAGCCGTAACGGTGCAGGTGGTGGGCCACGATGTAGCTGTCCTTGCGGGGATTGCTCGAGAGGCCCACGACGGCGATGGTCCGGCTTGCGGTAAGCAGGTAGCGGGTCGTCTCCCGTTCCTCCACGGTCGGTCCTCCCCGGGTTTACATCAGGCCGCCGGCGCTGCGGATATGCAGTTCGGCGATGTGGCCGGCCAGCTTCGGGCTGAACCCGGCTTCGAGGAGCCGGCGCAGGCGGTTGCGGTTGAGCTCGTCGATAAACTCCCGAATCCGGCGCCGGCCCCGGTCGAGGGCCGGACCCTCCCGGCCGCCGCCGGCCAGGACCGCCAGCGCATCCTGGACGTGGAGCGGGATGCCCGAGACCTCGTAGGTGAACGAGAGGCGGGCTTCCAGGGCCTCAACGAAGGTCTCGCCGACCCGGTCGGGGTCGCCGGCCGCCGCGAGCTGGCGGCGCAGCCGGCCAACGCCGTAGGCCACGTGGCGGGCCTCATCTTCCAGCGACCGGACCATGACCTCCCGGGTCGCCTCGTCGGGGGCAACCTCGATGAGCAGGTGGAAGAGGTCTTTAAAGGTCCCCTCACCGAGGACGTGGAGGAGAAAACTGGCCCGGGCAAAGTCCTCCTGGAAAACCAGGCCTTTAACCGAGCTTTCGGTCGTCGAGGATGCCGTCCGGAGGCCGACGCCGTTAAGATAAAGCCGCTTTAAAAAGACCTCCACGTGGCGGGCCTCATCCATAACCTGGGTCGAAAGGAAGAGGCCGACCTCGGTGTAGGCCGGGTGAATGCGGGGGATGAATTTCGCCGGCACATACCAGGCCGCATACTCGAGCTGGAGCATCCAGGTGAGTACCTCGGCCAGGGCTTCTTCGAGGACGGCCGGAACCCCCCGCCCGGCCGCCCAGGGGATGTCGACCGAGGCGTTCCACTGGCGGCGCTTGGCCTTCTCAACCAGGTCGGCGATATTGTCGGCCCAGACCTGGTCAATTCGGGTGGCCACGTACGGCATTTCCGGGGCCGGACCGTCCCGGTCGGCGCCCCGGAAGATGATGCCGACCGGCTCGACCTCTTCGGGAAGGGGCGGCAGGGGCAGGGCGCTTAGCAGGAGTCCGCCGTTCGGCTCGGGCTCTCGGGTCATCGGCTTCACCTCACCGGATAACTTTGTAGCTGTAGTCGACCTGGACCGGATTTCGGATGGTGTTCACCACCGGCGAGAGGTTCACGGCCCGGTGAACGACCTCCTCAAGGAGGGCCGGCTCGGCGTCACAGTTCACGTAGATGGTGACCTTAATCTGGTTGTAGCCGGGGTTCCCTTCCCCCAGGCCCAGGAACGAGGGGATGTCGATGGTCCCCTCCACCTCAATTTCGAGCTCGTGAATCCGGACCTCCCGCAGGGCGGCGTTGGCCGCAAACCCGACGGCAATACAGCCGCCGATGGCCCCGAGGAGGGCCTCGCTGGCGGCCATCGCCCGGTTGCGGCCGCCGAGCCACTCCGGCTCATCGTAGGCGTGGGGCGGGACATCCCGGGTGTAGGCCTGGCTGTGAAAGCCATCGACCCAGCGGACCCGGACCTTGCGGGGATAATGGGCCAGGTCGGCCGCAACCTCGGGCTCGGTGTCGATTCGGGCGGCGAGGGAGACCACCGTTTCCAGGTCAACCCCGTTAAGGCGCAGCGCCTGCGGCTCGGCCATAACGAAAACCTCCCGGCATCAGCACTTGCCCCAATTATATAAAACTTGATTGCTAAAGTCAACTTTGCCGGGTCGGCCGCGGCCGGCCCTGGGCTAAAATCTAACCGGCGTGTGGCGTCTGGGGCTTTTGACCGTCGGCATCTGGCTGGGGCTCCTGGCCGGCTGTGCGCAGCCGGGTCCGGCTGCCCGCAGCCCGGAGACGCCCACCGTCGTGGCGACCCCGACCTCCCCGTCCCGGCCGCCGACTCCGCCGTCCCCGGCATCCACCCCGCCGGCGGTTTCAACGCCCGGCCCCCTTACCCCCAGGGTTGAGGTGGTGGCGACCGGTCTGCAGGCCCCCTGGGCCCTGGACTTTGCCCCGGACGGGCGGATTTTTGTCACCGAGCGGCCGGGCCGGGTGCGGGTCATATCCGGCGGAAACCTGCTTCCTGAGCCCTGGGCGACGGTCCCGGCCGCCGAACGGCCGGGCTCGGAATCCGGGCTTCTGGGCATCGCCCTGGACCCGGATTTCCGCACCAACGGCTATGTCTATATCTACTACACGTACCAGGAGCAGGGCCGCCTTTGGAACCGGCTGGTCCGATTCGTTGACCGGGGGGGCCGGGGCGAGCCGGACCGGGTGCTCCTGGACCGGATTCCGGGGGCGTCAATTCACGACGGGGGCCGGCTAAGGTTCGGACCGGACGGCAAGCTCTACCTTACGGTCGGGGATGCCGCCGTTGGGGAGAGCGCCCAGAACCTGAACTCCCTCAACGGCAAGATTCTTCGCCTCAATCCGGACGGGACCGTGCCGCCTGATAACCCGTTCCCGGGCTCACCGGTCTACGCCCTGGGCCTTCGCAATCCCCAGGGGCTGGCCTGGCACCCCCTGACCCGCCGGCTCTTTGCCTCCGACCACGGCCCGAGCGGGGGGCCGCCGAACTGCTGTCACGACGAGCTCAATGTTATCGACCCCGGCGGGAATTACGGCTGGCCGGCCGTTTTCGGGGTCGGCGGGGCGCCCCGCTTCATCGACCCGATCCTGGAAAGCGGCACCGAAACCTGGGCGCCGTCGGGCATCGAGTTCGGCACGGCCGGCCCGGTTCGGGGCGTGCTCTTTATGGCGGCCCTGCGGGGCCAGCACCTGCGGCTGGTCTGGCTCGCCCTCCCCGACTTTCACCGGGTCGAGAGCCAGCAGGTCCTCTTCCGGAACGAGTACGGCCGGCTCCGGGACGTGGTTGCCGGGCCGGACGGGGCCATGTACATCCTGACGAGCAACCGGGACGGGCGGGGGTCGCCGCGGCCCGGGGACGATAAGCTCCTGCGGCTGACGTTCGGGCCTTAGGGGCCGGCCTGCCAGCGGACGGTGCCGTTGGCGGTCGCCGACCGGACCCGGCCGGTGGACTCCAGGTAGCGCAGGTGGGCCAGGGTCTCCATCAGGGCCATCCGCCGGGCCCAGGCCGAAAAGGTCTCCCACGGGCCGATATTCCAGCGGATGCGGCCGGCAACCTCATAGGCCGTAAGGGGACCAGCCTTAAGGGCCCCAAGAATCTCCCGGTTTCGCTCCTCGTGGTGCTCGATAATCTCCCAGACCCGCCGGCGCAGGTCGGCAAAGGCATGCTCGTGGGCCGGCAGCACCAGCCTGACCTCAAGCCCGGCAACCCGCTGAAGGGACTCCAGGTACTCGGCCAGGGGATTTTCGGCCCCGTCGGGATGCAGGCTCACGTTCGGGGTAATCGTCGGCAGGACGTGGTCGCCGGCCACCAAAAGGCCGTCGGCCGCCGAATAAAGACAGACGTGGCCGGGCGAATGGCCCGGGGTAAACACCACCCGAAACCGGCGGCCGTCGGCAGCCAGTTCCTCGCCCCCGCGCAAAGCCACGTCGGGCAGGGCCGGCCGGGCGAAGGGCCGGGCCATGGCCCCATCCCCGAGCCGGCCTAATTCAGCCTCAGGCACCCCGTGCTGCCGGAGCCAGACCTTTAGCTCGGCCGCAAACCCCTCGGGGGCCTCGGCCCGGGACCGGATAAGCCGGGCCTCCCGCTCGTGCAGGTAGAGCCGGGCCCCCGAAAGCTCCTTGACCCGGCCGGCCAGGCCGTAGTGGTCGGGGTGAAAGTGGGTTATGAGGATCTCTCGGATGTCCGAAAAATCCGCCCCGAGCCGGCCGAGCTGGTCGGCCAGGGCATCGAAGGCTTCGGGCGCATCCCAGCCGCAGTCCACCAGCAGGTAGCCGTCGTCCCGCCGGATAAGGTAGGCCAGAAGATACCCCAGCGGGTTATCGGGAATCGGCACCTTAAGCTGGTAAATCCCGGCAACCACCTCTTCCATGGGGGAACACTCCTCAGGCGATTTCGGCGAAGACCTTCAGGGCGTAGTCGATGTCTTCGCAGGTTATGCCGTAATGGGTCACCATCCGGACCGGATTCTGGGACGCCGCCAGCTTGATGCCCCGCCTGGCGGCCTCGGCGACAAACTCCGGCACCGGCCGCCGCAAAACCTCGACAAAGATGATGTTCGTCTCTACCTTCGGCTGGGCCAGGCGCAGGCCGGGAATCTGCTTGATCCCTTCGGCCAGCCGGCGGGCGTTTTCGTGGTCCTCTTCGAGCCGGTCAATCATCGTCTCCAGGGCAACGATGCCGGCCGCCGCGATGATGCCGGCCTGGCGCATGCCGCCGCCGACCATCTTGCGGAACTTCCGGGCCCGGGCGATAAATTCACGGCTCCCGGCCAGGATTGAGCCGACCGGGCAGGCCAGTCCCTTCGACAGGGAGAAGCAGACCGAGTCGGCGTCGCAGACCAGGGCTTTGACGTCCACCTTGAGGGCGACGGCGGCGTTAAAAATTCGGGCCCCGTCGATGTGGACTTTGAGGCCGTGGCGGCGGGCAACGTCAATGAGGGTCCGGGTCTGCTCCGGGGTCAGGGCCGCCCCGCCGCACCGGTTGTGGGTGTTTTCCAGGCAGAGTAGCCGGCTCGTCGGGTAATGAATATTCTCGGTCCGGACCGCGGCCTCCACTTCGGCCGGGTCCATCGTTCCGTCCGGGAGGTTGCGGACGGTCCGGACGTGGACCCCGCCCAGGGCTGAGGCGCCCCCGACCTCGTTTAAGAAGATGTGGCTTTCCGAGCCGACGATAATCTCGTCGCCCCGCTGGGTGTGGGTCAGAATCGCCAGCAGGTTGCTCATCGTCCCCGAAGCGGTAAGCAGGGCCGCCTCCTTGCCCAGCATCTCGGCGGCCATCGCCTCGAGCCGGTTAACGGTCGGGTCCTCGCCGAAGACGTCGTCGCCAAGCTCAGCCCGGGCGATCGCCTCCCGCATCGCCGGGGTCGGCAGGGTCACGGTATCGCTCCGAAGGTCAATTATTTTCATGGGTCACGGACCTCCTTCGGCCTCGGCAAATTTCAGCCAGTGGGGAAAGCGGGCGGCCAGGGCAACCTGGCCGGCGTTGAACACGAAGTGGCAGACCCAGGGGGCCAGCAGGTTGTTGCGCCAGAGGAAGATAAACCCCAGGTAGATGCTCGCCAGGCCGGCCAGGACCACGCCCAGCTTGCCCTGGGGGAGGTGGGCCAGCCCAAAAAACACCCCGACCCCCAGGTTCAGGGCGGCCGGCGGGAAGAACCGGTCAAACACGCCGAGCAGAAGGCCCCGGAAGAAGAGCTCCTCCTGAAAGGAGGCGAGCAGGAGCGCCCCCAGCACGGCCGGCCACTCCGCGGGCTGACGGGGCAGAATCGCCCGGATCACCCCCGGCCGGTAGATACCCGGGCCGAACACGGCGATGCCGCCGACGGCGGCCAGGTTGATGATGACCAGCGCCCCGAGCCCCAGGCCGACCCCGAGGGCGGCTTCTTGCAGGCTGAAGCCCGCCAGGCCCAGGTCGTCCGGGGAGCCGGCGAGAAGCAATGCGATCCCAAAACTGAAACCGATAAACGCAACGCGAACCAGGTTTTCGACCGGTGAAAGAAGCGGATTTACCCGGGGCCGGAACTGTCTGAGAAAGACGGCCGTCCGGTAGGCTCCGACCAGCGTAAACGCAAGGAGAAGAGCGGCCAGCCCGAGACCGAGAAGCTCAGACCAGGCCGGCATCTTTTTGAAGCTGGCTAACGGTCGAGCGGACCTGCTCGACGTGGCCGGTCAGATGCTCGACCAGCAGGTACTCGATGACCTGGGCGCCGGTCAGCTCGCCCCGGTCCGGGTGGAGGGCCGTCCGCTCGAGGACCTCAGCCGGCAGGCGGCTAAGCCGGGCCCGGGTTTCCTCGGCGGTCTGCCGGAGGCGCTCCCGGGCCTCGTCGACGGTCCGGGGCCGGCCGTCGGTGAAGCCGTGGGTCCGGCGCTGGCGCTCGGCGTCGGTGCGCCGGCCGATGGCCGGGCGCTCCTCGCTGACCAGCCGCTCGAGCTGGCCGACCCAGAAGTCCTGGGATTCGAGGGCGTGGCCGATGACCTGGGCCACGGACCATTCGTCGGGGGCCGGCGGCCGGTCGAAGAGCTCCGGGGGTACCGACTCGAGGGCCTCAAGGAGCCGGCGGTTCACCGCGTCAACGGCCTCGATTAGCTGGGCGAAACGGTCTCCGGGCATGGGCGAAGACTCTCCAAGTAACGGATTTTCAACCTAACTTTACCCCGCCCCTAAGGGTCCGGTCAAACCGCGGCCGGACCTTCGTCGATAAGCTCGACCGTGTGCTCGATCCGGGCGACGCCCCGGATGGTGGCCGCCACCGAGCAGTATTTCTCCTCGGAAAGTCGGACGGCGTCCCCGACCGCCTTCGGGTCGAGGCCCCGGCCCCGCACCCGGTAGGTGACGACAACCCGGCGAAATGCCCACGGCGGGTCGGGGTCCTGCTCGCCCCGTACCCCGATTTCAAGGCCGGTAAGCTTTTGCCGTTTTTTCGTCAGGATGTTGACCACGTCGTAGCCGGTGCAGGCGGCCAGGGCCAGCAGGAGCATCTCGGCCGGCTTGAGGCCGATGCTCCGGTCGGGGGGCAGGCCGGAGATGACGGCACTGTGGCGGTTGCTGTCGACGCCGACGAAGTTAAACTCGCCAATCCACCGGACGGTGACTTCTGCCATGCTTACGGATGCTTGTCAGTATGCTGAGTCTTGAGTCGGGTCACCTAACCATGATACAATACCTGACCGGATATGCCTCTGGACCGGATCGTTGTCCGCGGCGCCCGCGAGCACAACCTCAAGAATATCGACGTCGAAATCCCCCGGGATAAGCTGGTCGTCATTACGGGGGTTTCCGGCTCCGGAAAATCGTCCCTGGCCTTCGACACCATTTACGCCGAGGGCCAGCGCCGGTATATTGAATCCCTCTCGGCCTACGCCCGCCAGTTCCTCGGCCGCCTCGAAAAGCCGGACGTCGACTATATCGACGGCCTCTCCCCGGCCATTTCCATCGACCAGAAGGGTGTGAGCCACAACCCCAGGTCGACGGTTGGGACCGTCACCGAGATTTATGATTACCTGCGGCTGCTCTTTGCCCGCATCGGCAAGCCCCACTGTCCCAAGTGCGGCCGGCCCGTAACGAAGCAGACCGTCCAGCAGATCGTGGACGCCATCCTGGGCCTGCCCGACGGCAGCCGGCTCATGGTTCTGGCCCCGGTCGTTCGGGACCGGAAGGGCGAGCACGAGCGGGTCTTTGAGGACGCCGCCCGGGCCGGGTTCGTCCGGGCCCGGGTCGACGGCGAAATCGTCGACCTGGACGGGCCGGTCCGGCTCGATAAAAACAAAAAGCACACCATCGAAATCGTTGTGGACCGGGTTATCCTCCGCCACAACGATGGGGTCGACCCGAGCCGGATTGCCGACTCGGTGGAGACCGCCCTCCGGCTGGCAGGCGGCATCGTCGCCGTGAGCGTGGTCGGGGGCGAGGAGCTGCTCTTCTCCGAAAACTTCGCCTGCCCCCACTGCGGGGTGAGCCTGCCCGAAATCCAGCCTCGCACATTTTCGTTTAACAGCCCCCACGGTGCCTGCCCGGCCTGCACCGGCCTTGGCAGCCGGCTTGAGGTCGACCCCGACCTGGTGATCCCGGACAAGACCCTCTCCCTGGCCCAGGGGGCAATCAAGCCCTGGGCTAAGGCCGCCGAGCACGTGACCTGGTGGTTCCGGGTCCTTGAGGCCGTGGCCGAACACTACGGGTTCTCGGTCCACACCCCGGTCAAGGACCTGCGGCCCGAACACCTGGACGTCATCCTCTACGGGTCGCGGGGCGAGCGGGTTCGGGTCAGGCAGGCCGACGACCGGGGCCGGGTCCGGGAGCTCTATGTTACGTATGAGGGGATTATTCCCCACCTGGAACGCCGCTATCAGGAGACCGACTCCGACTATGTTCGGATGGAGATCGAGCGTTACATGTCGGCCCGGCCGTGTCCGGCCTGTAACGGCAAGCGGCTGCGGCCCGAGTCCCTGGCCGTAACCATCGAGGGCAAGAACATCATGGACGTGGCGGCGATGTCCATCGCCGAGGCGGTCCGCTGGGTGGACGACCTTGAACGACGTTTGAATGAGCGGGAGCGGGCGATTGCCGGGCAGGTGCTTAAGGAGGTCCGCTCCCGGCTCGGCTTTCTCATCGACGTCGGCCTTGACTACATTACCCTTGACCGGCCGGCCTCGACCCTCTCCGGCGGCGAGGCCCAGCGGATCCGGCTCGCAACCCAGGTCGGGAGCGCCCTGACCGGAGTCCTCTACGTCTGCGACGAGCCGTCCATTGGCCTCCACCCGGTCGACAACGGCCGGCTGATTGCGACCCTCAAGCGGCTCCGGGACCTGGGTAATACTCTGATCGTCGTTGAGCACGATGAGGCGATGATCCGGGCCGCCGACTGGGTCATTGACCTGGGGCCGGGGGCCGGCGAGCACGGCGGGCGGGTCGTGGCCGTCGGCACCCCGGACGACATCGCCCGGAACCCGAATTCCCTCACCGGCGCCTACCTTTCGGGCCGCCGGCAGATCCCGATCCCGGAACGCCGCCGGCCCGGCAACGGCAAGTTCCTGGTTATCCACGGTGCCCGGGCAAACAACCTCAAGAACATCGACGTGGCCATCCCGCTGGGGATGCTTGTCTGTGTGACCGGGGTCTCCGGCAGCGGCAAGAGCACCCTGGTCGACGAGGTCCTTTACAAGCGGCTGGCCCAGGTTTTCTACAACGCCAAGGACCGGCCCGGCGAGTGTGACTATATATCGGGAATCGAGCACATCGATAAGGTCATCGAGATCGACCAGTCGCCGATCGGCCGGACGCCCCGGAGCAACCCGGCCACCTACACCGGGGCGTTCACCCCGATTCGGGAGCTTTTCGCCAGCCTGCCGGAGGCCAAGCTCCGGGGCTATGCCCCCGGCCGGTTCTCGTTTAACGTTAAGGGCGGCCGGTGCGAGGCCTGCGAAGGGGCGGGGTTTGTCCAGATCGAGATGCACTTCCTGCCGGACGTGACCGTCCCGTGTGAGGTCTGCAAGGGCCGCCGCTATAACCGGGAAGCCCTGGAGGTTAAGTACCGGGGCAAGAGCATTGCCGACGTCCTGGATATGACCGTATCGGAGGCCCTGGAGTTTTTCGACCCGTTCCCCGCCATCCGGTCGAAGCTTCAGACCCTGGCCGATGTCGGCCTTGGGTACATCAGGCTGGGCCAGCCGGCGACGACCCTGTCGGGGGGCGAGGCCCAGCGGGTGAAGCTGGCCACCGAGCTCTCCCGCAAGTCGACCGGGCGGACCTTATACATCCTGGACGAGCCAACCACCGGCCTCTCCTTCGAGGACTGCGCCGCCCTCCTGCGGGTGCTCCAGCGGCTGGTGGACGCCGGCAACACGGTAATCCTGATCGAGCACAACCTCGACCTTATTAAGTGCGCCGACTGGATTATCGACCTCGGACCCGAGGGGGGCGACCGGGGCGGCTACGTGGTCGCAACCGGTACCCCGGAGCAGGTTGCCCAGGTCGAGGCGTCGTATACCGGCCGGTTCCTGCGGCAGGTCCTGGCCCGGGCCGGGCGGCTGGCACCGGCCGGAACGGCCGCGCCTGGTGGATAAAAGGGTTGATGGGTATCCGCCGGCAGGTTTAAGGCCGGCCCTGGCTGTGGCATATTCGGGGGAAGAATGCGGCGCTGTCCCAAGGTAAGGATCTTCCGGGACGAAGCGGGCCGGCCGGCCTATTTCTGCACCCACAAAGGCTGGGGCGGCCGCCGGGCCCGCTACCTTCCGGCCTGCGTCTACGCCAAGGCCGACGGCATAAGCCCCGAAACGGCCCCGTTCACCGAGGGCCAGCGGTTCGGATTCTGCACCTACTACCGGGAGTACCTCCGGCGGCTCCGGGAGGGCCTCGACACCTCTAATATCCCCGAACGCTGACCCGGCTAGCGGGGCGGCATCCGCAGGCCGCCGTCGAGCCGGATCACCTCACCGTTCAGCATCGGGTTCTCGATGATGTGCTGGACGAGCAGGGCGTATTCTTCCGGCCGGCCGAGCCGCTGGGGAAAGAGCATCTGCTGGGCCAGGGCAGCCCGAATCTCGGCCGGGAGCTGCCCCAGCATCGGCGTGTCAAAGATGCCGGGGGCGATGGTGACGACCCGGATGCCGTTCCGGGCCAGGTCCCGGGCGGCCGGCAGGGTCAGGCTGACGACCCCGCCCTTCGAGGCGGCGTAGGCCACCTGGCCGACCTGGCCTTCGAACGCCGCCACCGACGCCGTGTTGATGATGACGCCCCGTTCGCCCTCCTCATTCGGCTCGTTCTGGGCCATGGCCCAGGCGGCCAGCCGCAGGGCATTAAACGTCCCGACCAGGTTCACCTGGATGACCCGAACGAACCGCTCCAGGGAGTGGGGGCCTTCCCGGGTGATGGTGCGTTCGGCCAGGCCGATCCCGGCGCAGTTAACCAGGATCTGGAGTCCCCCGAAGCGGCTGACGGCCAGCTCGACGGCGGCCCGGGTCGAGGCCTCATCGGTCACGTCGGTGGGGACGAAGGCGGCGGCCTCGCCCAGTTCCCGGGCCAGGGCCTCGCCGGCCTCCCGGTTCAGGTCGGCGATAACCACCCGGGCACCCAGGACGGCCAGCCGGCGGACGGTGGCGGCCCCCAGCCCCGAGGCCCCGCCGGTTACCAGGGCTGTGGCGTCGGCGACTCTCACGGTAGCTGCCTCCTCGGTTCAGGTTCAGGCGCCCCGGGCGCCGGTGAGCTGCCGGAGCATGATAAGCCGCTGGATTTCGCTGGTGCCCTCGTAAATCTGGAGCACCTTGGCATCCCGCATAAGCTTTGCGACCGGGAACTCCTCGCTGTAGCCGTAGCCGCCGAAAATCTGGACCGCCTCGGTGGCCGCCCACATCGCCGAGTCGGCGGCGAACGCCTTGGCGTAGGCGGCCTCCAGGCTGTTCCGACGGCCGCATGAGACCTTCCAGGCCGCATCGTAGGTGAGCAGGCGGGCAGCGTGGGCCCGCATCCCCATCTCGGCAATCTTAAACCCGACGGCCTGGAAGTCGGCGATAGGCCGGCCGAAGGCCTGCCGCTGGGTGGCGTAGCGGACCGATTCGTCCAGGCACCGCTGGATAATGCCGACCCCGAACGACCCGATCATCGGCCGGGACCGGTCGAAGACCTGCATCGCCAGCCTGAAGCCTTCGCCCTCCGGCCCGAGCAGGTTTTCCGGGGGCACCGGCACATCTTCGAACACGACCTCGCAGGCATCCGAAGCCCGCTGGCCGAGCTTCGGCAGTTTCCGGGTGACCTTGACCCCCCAGTCCCGCTCGACGATGAAGGCGCTTATTCCCCGGTGGCCGGCCTGGGGGTCGGTCTTGGCGAAGACGACGAAAAAGTCGGCCTCCCAGGCGTTCGAGATCCAGATCTTGGTTCCGGTAATCTTCCAGCCCCGGCCGTCCCGGACGGCCCGGGTCCGGATGGCGGCCACGTCGGAGCCGGCCTCGGGTTCGGTGACGGCGTAGGACGCAAAGCCCCCCTCCGCCAGCCAGCCCAGGTATTTCTTTTTCTGGGCCTCGGTCCCGGCCAGCACGATGGGGTCAGAGGCCAGGTTATTGATCCCCAGGGCGGTGGCAATGCCCGTGCAGGCCCAGGCAATCTCTTCCATTACGAGGTTTGAGTCGAAGACCGAGAGGCCGGCCCCGCCGTACTCCCGGGGGACCGTCAGGTTAATCAGACCGATTTCCCGGGCCTTCTTGATGACCGGATGGGGAAATTCAGCCGTCTGGTCGTAGTAGGCGGCCACCGGGGCGACCTCCTGGCGGGCGAACTCCCGGGCCAGCCCCTGGATCATGACCTGCTCTTCCGTCAGGTCGAAATTCATACCCCAACCTCCCGCAAGGCAGACTCAAGGGTATTTTAATCGCTTGGCGCGGCCGGCGTGATTTTTAGGCCGCAACCGCCTCGGCGGGTGGGAGGCGGCTGGTCCGGTAAAAGAGGCCGTAAAGGTAGCCGGTGACGGTGAGGGCGTAGAAGGCGGTGGCCAGGAATCCAACCCCGCAGGCGATGAGTCCCAGGGGGGCGATCAGGTTCGAGACCGCCCAGGCGATAAGGATTACGATGAGATAGTTGCCCAGGTTTGCCCTGACCAGCCTCCACATCTCCCCGAACCTGAACGCCGCCCCGAACTCGCCGGTAACCGCATACTGGACCGTCACGACCGGGAGAACGGCCGAGTAAACGAGGCCCACCGGAAACCCGAGGCACGAAGCGAGCGTCCCGACCAGCGAGCCAAAGGTTGAGCGGCCGGCTTCGCCGTCGCCAAGGCCGCCCAGCATGGCAAGGCCGAAGAGGCAGCAGCCCAGCAAGAGCAGTGGCGAGGCGTAAATCAGGGCAATCACGACGTAAATTAAGCCCCGCCCGAAAATCTGGCCCAGGTTCGACCAGTCCGGGAGGTAGGGCGGCTCGTTGCGGGCGACCCGGCGGATTATCTCAATGAAATACCCGGCCACAAACGGGATGCCGACAAGGATGAAGCATAACAGGAGAAAGAGGGCCCCGACCAGGAACTTCACCGGCCAGTCCCGGTCCGCGAACGGGTAGGTGAACGCCTCACCCAGGTTATCCACCGTTCGGCTTCCGTCCCACAGCCTTGCGGAAATTATACCAGGCCGCCGGAAAACGTGCTGATTGCAGTCCGGCCGCCGGCCCCCCTGGCTGCGGCGACCGGCGGCCGTAGATTTTGTCCGGCCCGGGCCGGAAAAGCGGGCAGATACGGGTGGTATACTCAAACTGGTAGCTGTGAGCCAGCCTACGGTTGGTATGGAACAGGAATCTCAACCAACGAAGCCGCAGTCGTCCCGTCTGTTCGGCATCCTCCGGGAAATTCTTGAGACAATTGCCCTTACCCTGCTTATCTTCCTGGTGGTCCGGAGCCTGGTCCAGAATTTCAAGGTCGAGGGCTCCAGCATGGAGCCGAGCCTGCGGCACAACCAGTACCTGCTGGTTGCCAAATTCGTTTATTTTGCGGTCGACGGCGCGGCCGTCAAGGAGTTTCTGGGGCCCCTGGGCGACCTGCTGCCGATTCCGGCCGGGCGGGTTTATCTCTTTCAGCCGCCCCAGCGGGGGGATATCGTCGTGTTCCGGTTCCCGAATGACCCGAGCCGGGATTTTATAAAGCGGATTATCGGCCTGCCCGGCGAGACGGTGGAGGTCCGGAACGGGCAGGTGTATATCAACGGCCAGCCGCTGGATGAGCCCTACCTGCGGGAGCGGCCGAGCTACACGTTCCAGCCGGTGACGGTGCCGCCCGGCCACTATTTTGTGCTGGGGGACAACCGCAACAACAGCAGCGATTCCCACATCTGGGGGGTCGTGCCCGAAACCAACATCATCGGCAAGGCCTGGCTCTCATACTGGCCGCCGGAATCGGTCGGGCTGGTGGCGAACCATTCGTTCGGCGGGCCGGTGCCCGGTCCGGCCGCCGCAACCCCGGCCTATCCCGGCCCCGGGGCGGTCCCGACGGCCCCGCCCCTCCCGGCTTACCCTGGCCCGGCCGGTCCCGGCCGGTAGCGCCGGTTGCGGCCGGAGCCCGACGTCTTGACAGCGGCACCGGGCCCGTGATAGCCATCTGATTGGGGCCGGTATTCCGGCGGCCCTATGGTCCCGGCCGGAGTGGCGGAACTGGCAGACGCGGCGGTCTCAAAAACCGCTCCCCGCTGAGGGGGTGGGGGTTCGAGTCCCCCCTCCGGCACCCCGTTTGGTCCCGCCTAGAAGCAGATTGCCCGCCAGTACTGGCCCTCGCCCCACCAGCAGCGGCCCCCGCCGTAATACACCATCAGCTGGTCAATGAGCTGCCAGCCCGGCCACAGCCACGGGTTCAGGTCCGGCCCACAGTCGCCGTTCACCCAGGCATAATAAAGCGACCGGCCGTAGCGGTCGACCGTCCGCGGTCCCGCCTCCAGCCAGACCCAGCCGGGGTAATAATTGCACGTAAAGACCAGCCAGCCTAGCAGGCTGCGGGCCTCCCGGCCGCCCGGTGCGCCCGCCTCCGGGGCGTCGACCCCGAAAAGCCTGACCCGCTCCAGGCCGTAGGGTGTCCGCACATCAAACGTATCCCCGTCCACGATCCGAACCACCTGGGCCCAGCCGTCCCCGTGCCGGGCCTGGGCCGGGGCGACAAGTAGCAGGGCCGCAGCCAGCACCGCACTGAGCCTTGCCAGCAGTCGCCTCATGGCCGTCCCCCCGTCTCAGGGTGTTGGCCCTACGCTTGACTTCCCCCCGCTTGTTCGGTCGGCCCGGGAGCTGACGTCAGGGTCGGAGGACGGCGAGCTTGATCTCGGTCATCTCCTCGATGGCGTAGCGGACCCCTTCCCGGCCGAGGCCGCTCTCTTTGACCCCGCCGTATGGCATGTGGTCGGCCCGGAAGTTGGAGGCGTCGTTCACAATCACCTGCCCAACTTCCAGCTCGTCGATGCACCGGAGCGCCTCGCCCAGGTCCCGGGTAAAGACCGCTGCGTTGAGGCCGTATTTGGAAAGGTTGACCTGCTCGACCGCCTCATCGACGGTGCTGAAGCTGGCGATCGCCACCAGGGGCGCAAAGACCTCCTCGCACACCACCTTCATCTCCGGGGTTGTCCGGGTGAGGACCGTCGGCCAGAGCATGTTTGCCTCCCGGCGGCCGCCTGTCACCAGGACGGCCCCGGCTTCCCGGGCCTCGATAACCCACGACTCGACCCGCTGGGCCGCCGGCTCATCAATCATCGGCCCGACATCCGTCTCCTCGGCCAGCGGGTCGCCCAGCCTGAGGGCTTCGACCTTGGGCACGAACCGGTCGAGAAAGGCCTGCTCAATCTCCTTGTGAAGATAAATCCGCTGGACCGAGATGCACGACTGGCCGGCGTGGGCGAACGCCCCCGCGACGGTGGCGTCCACCGCCCGGTCCAGGTCGGCGCTGGGGAAGATGACGTTGGCCGAATTGGACCCGAGCTCCAGGGTGATTTTCTTAAGGCCGACCCGGTCCCGGATGTACTTGCCGACCGGGACGCTCCCGGTAAAGCTGACCTTCCGCACCTTCGGGCTGGTGAGCAGGATGTCGGTCACCTCGGCGCTGGCCGGAACCACGCTCACGGTCCCGGGCGGAAAACCGGCCTCCTCCAGGATTTCGGCCAGCTTAAGGGCAATGAGGGGGGCCTTCTCGGTCGGCTTCACGACCACCGTATTCCCGGCGGCCAGGGCCGGGGCGACCTTGTGGGCGACCAGGTTCAGGGGGAAGTTAAAGGGGGTTATCGCCCCGACAACCCCGACCGGCTGGCGGTAGAAATACCCGACCCGGCCCTCCCCGGCCGGGACGGCATCCATCGGCACGTACTCGCCCCCGACCCGCCGGGCTTCCTCGGATGCGATGCGGAACGTGTAAATCGCCCGGGCAACCTCGGCCCGGGCCGTCCGGATCGGCTTGGCCACCTCGAGGGCAATCGTCCGGGCGAGTTCCTCCTGCCGGGCGGCGATTTTCTGGCTTACGGCCAGGAGCATATCCGCCCGCTTGTAGGCGGGCATCCGCCGGTAGGATTTAAACGCCTCAAACGCCGCGTCGATGGCCCGCTCCATCTGCCGGGGACTCGCCCGCCTGACCACGGCGACGGTCTCGCCGTTATACGGGTTTTTATCCTCGATGACGTCGGCCTCGCCCTCGACCCACTCACCCGCAACGAATATCTTCGTGACCTCCGCCATAGTGAGCCTCCTGTCCGCCGGATTTGAGAACCGGGGCCGGGCTGTTCGAAAATAACGATCGTGCGGCCGGAAACAGCCCGCCCTGAAATTTTACAACCCCGGCCGGAGCGGCCATGACGGTCTTTGACCGGGTCCGGGCGTCCTGCCGGCAGGTCGCCGAACGGGCCAGATACGTCCGCATTGCCACCGAGCGCATCGGGCCGTACGCCCGGAGCCTGCCCCTCGACCGCCTCGGGCGGCCCGAGCTTGACCCCCGCTACCATTTCATCGGGGCGCCGGAGGCAACCCTGGCGTATATCGTCACCCTGGATACGGTTAACTTCGGCTCAGGGTACTTTCCCCACCTCCAGAAGCGGCCCGGCCTTTCGGGCTATTTTACGATGGCTTCGGCCCTGAAAGACTACTTCGAAGCCTGCGGCCCGCCCGACGCCGAGACCCTCAGCCGGCTGGCCCCGGCCGACTGTCACCGCATCTTCGGCCAGGAGCCGGATGAGGGGCCCCGGAGCGAGCTCATGGGCCTCTTTGCCCGGGCCCTCAACGACCTCGGCCGGCTCCTGCTCGGGCGGTTCGACGGAAGTTTTGTCCGGCTCGTTACGGCCGCCGGCCACCGGGTCGAACGGCTCGTTTACACCTTAACCGAGATGCCATTCTTTCGGGACGTCGCCCGCTATGATGGGCTGGAGGTCGCATTTTACAAGCGGGCCCAGCTTATGGCCGCCGACCTGTGGCTGGCTTTCGGGGGCCGGGGCTACGGCCATTTTGAAGACATCGACAACCTGACCATCTTCGCCGACAACGTGGTGCCGAACGTCCTGCGGGTGGATGGGGTCCTCGTCTACGACCCGGACCTGGCCGCCCGTATCGACCGGGGCGAGCTTATCCCGGCCGGCTCGCCCGAAGAGGTCGAAATCCGGGCGTGCGCCGTCCATGCGGCCGAGCTGGTCGTCGCCGAGTTGCGCCGGAGCGGCCGGCGGGTCACCGCCCGGGAACTGGACTACCTGCTCTGGAACCTTGGGCAGGAGCCGCGGTATAAGGCGGTGCCCCGGCACCGGACCCGGACGGTCTTTTACTGAGATGGTCCCGAACCGCGGTATCTACCGGCTGGCCCTGGTCCTGTACGCCGCCTTGGCCCTGGTGGCCCTGGCCTTCGGCTACTGGCAGGTTATCGCCGCCCCGGAACTGCTCCGGCGGCCGGAAAACACCCGGCCCCTGGAACTGGTCCTGCACAACCCCCGGGGGACGATTCTGGACCGCACCGGGGCCGTCCTGGCCCGGTCCGTTCCGGGGCCTGAGGGCATTTACCGGCGGGAGTATCCGGTTCCGGAGGCCGCCCCGGTTGTGGGGTATTTTAACCCGAACCTGGGCCGGGCCGGCATCGAGGCCGCCGCCGATGGGACCCTCCAGCAGGTCCGCTGGCCCCAGTGGCCCTGGAGTCTCCAGGCGGGGGTGGTTGCCGGGGATGCCCGGCTGACCCTGGACGCCGGCCTGCAGGCCCAGGTCTTCCGGTTGCTGGGCGGCCGGCCGGGGGCGGCGGTGGTGATGACCCCCGATGGGGCGGTCCTGGCCCTGGTTTCAAGCCCCACGTTCGACCCGAACCGCCTCGCTGCCGGCCAGCCGGATGAGGCGACCCTGGCTTACCTGCACATGCTGCAGGCCGACGCCGGGGCGCCCCTCCTCAACCGGGCAACCCAGGGCCAGTACGCCCCGGGGTCCACCTTCAAGACCGTTACGCTGGCGGCCGCCCTCGAGCTGGGAGCGGTCCGGCCCGACGAGGTCTTCGAGTACCAGCTCAACCCCCGGGACGCCTCCCACCCGGTTCCGTGGCATACGAACGGGTTTGTTACGTGCGGGAACATTTACCTGCTCGCCTCGGGCAACCGGGTCCGGCTCGACGTGGCCCGCGCCTACGCCTGGAGCTGCAACGTGACCCACGCCAACCTCGCCCTGCGCCTCGGCGCCCCGGCCCTGCTCGATTACGCCCGCCGGTTCGGCTTTGAATCAACGATTCCCTTCGAGTTGCCGACGGTGCCGAGCCGACTTCAGCAGCGGCCAGACTTCTTTACCGGTCCCGAGGGGCAGTATGCCCTGGCCTCGACCGGGATGGGGCAGGGCGAACTGCTCGTCACGCCCCTCCAGATGGCCCTGGTGGCGGCTGCGGTGGCCAACGACGGGCGGGTCCCAAAACCTCGCCTGCTGGCTGACCGGCCGGCCGAGACCTGGCGGCAGGCGATCCGGCCCGACATTGCCCGCCAGATGCGGACGTACATGACCGTTTCGGCGGCCGAGGGCTGGGCCCGACCGGCCGGGGTGGCCGGGGTGGCGGTGGCCGGCAAGACCGGCACCGCCGAGGCCGTGCCGGGCCGGCCGGCCCACTCCTGGTTTATCGGCTTTGCCCCGGCCGATAACCCGCGGGTCGTCCTGGCCCTGGTGGTGGAGGAGGGCGGCTCCAGCACCCAGGTCGCCGCCCCGCTGGCATCCCAGATTCTGCGGGCCGCCCTGGCCGCCGTGCGATGAGGCTGGCGCCGGCCGATATCGAACGTGCCCTTTACCGGGCCGGATTCCGGGCCATCGCCGGGGTCGATGAGGCCGGCCGGGGCGCCCTGGCCGGACCGGTCGTGGCGGCGGCGGTTATCCTGCCCGACCCGTGGGACTGGACCCCGGACTGCCCGGTGGTGGACAGCAAGCTGCTTTCGCCCGGGGAACGGGAACAAGCCTTTGCGGTTATCACCGCTTGTGCCCGGGCCTGGGCGGTGGGTATTGCCGGGGTCGACGAAATCGATACCCTGGGGATCGGCCGGGCAAGCATTCTGGCGATGCTCAGGGCCGTCAACGGCCTGCGGCCCCAGGCTGCGCCGGATTACGTGCTGGTCGACGGTCCCTGGCCGGTGGGAAGCGGCCTGCCCGAGATGCCCCTGGTGAAGGGTGAGCACCGGTCGGTCTCGGTGGCGGCGGCCTCGGTTATCGCCAAGGTGGCCCGGGACCGAATTATGACCGAGCTCGACCAGGTGTACCCGGGCTACGGGTTTGCCCGTCACAAGGGCTATCCCACCGAGGAGCACCTGCGCCGGCTGGCCGAACTTGGTCCCTCGCCGGTCCACCGGCGGAATTACCGGCCGGTGGCCGCGGTCCTGGCTCAGGATGTCGCGGAGGGGTGACGCCGGCCGGCGGGCCGAACAGGCCGCCCGGGCCTACCTGGTTCGGCTCGGCTACACCGTCCGGGAGACGAACTTCCGGACCCGGTTCGGTGAGGTCGACATTATCGCCGAAAAGGACGGCTGGCTGGTGTTCGTCGAAGTCCGGGCCCGGCGGGCCGGAAGCCTTGTAAGCCCGGCGGAATCCCTGGGCCCCCGCAAGCTCGGGCGGCTTCTTAAGGCCGCCCTGGAGTACGGGGCAATCCGGCCGGACCTGCCGCCGCGGATGCGGTTTGACCTCATCGGGGTGGAGCTTGACCGGGCGGGGCGGCCCGGCCGCCTCGACCACATCGAGAACATCCTGGAGGTCCCGCCCGGCCTGATATAATCAGAGGGTTGCGAACCTTAACCGTTGGCCGGTTAGCTTATGCCGATCTACGAGTACCGCTGTAACCAGTGCAGGCGGAAGTCCACGATTTTCGTCCCGAGCATATCCAGCGTTTTCGAGCCGGCCTGCTCCCACTGCGGCAGTACCGATGTCCGGCGGCTCATTTCCAGCTTCGCTTTTCTGCGGTCTGAAGAGGACCGGCTCGAACAGCTGGCCGACCCGAGCAACTTCGCCGACCTGGACGAGAACGACCCCCGCAGCGTGGCCCGCTGGGCCCGCCGCTTCAGCAAGGAGCTCGGGGAGGACCTGGGGCCGGAGTTCGACGAGATGGTCGACCGGCTCGAGGCCGGCGAAGTGCCCGAGGAGCTGGGCGGCGAGTCGGAAGAGGCGGACGGCGAAAACGGGGGCGACGACCTGGACCTCTGAACATGCCGATTTATGAGTATTATTGCCCGGGCTGTCGGCGAAGGGTAAGCCTGTTTTACCTCTCGGTGCGCCAGGCCGAGGCCGACCCGGCCTGTCCCGAGTGCGGTGGCCGCGGCCTCAAGCGGCTGTTCTCCCGGTTTGCCGTCCACAAATCCGAGGCCGACCGGATGGCTGAGCTTGGGTCGGCCATCGACCATCCCACCGAGGAGTACTACCGGGACAGCCGCAACATCGGCCTCTGGGCGAAGAAGCGGCTTAAAGAGCTGGGCGTCGAGCCCCCGCCCGGGTTTGACGAGGTCGTCGAAAAGGCCCGCTCCGGGGAACTGCTCAAGGAGTACGAAACGCCGTGGTCGGAGCGGACCACCAACCCGTGACCCGCCCGGCCCTCGAGCTGGCCCGGCAGAAAATTCGGGGCCTCTACCTCATCGTGGACCCGCAGGCGACCCGGGGCCGGGATGTGGTTGTCGTCGCCGAGGCCGCAATCCGGGCCGGCGCCAGGGTTATCCAGTACCGTGATAAAGTAAAAATGAAAGGCGAAATGCTGCCGGAGGTCCGCCGGCTCCGGGACCTTTGCCGGCAGGCCGGGGTACTTTTTATCGTGAACGACCACGCCGACCTGGCCCTGGTGGCCGAAGCCGACGGGGTCCACGTCGGCCAGAAGGACCTGCCGGTCGCGGAGCTGAGGCGCATCCTCCCGCCGACGATGATTATTGGCTGTTCAACTAACAACCTGGCCGAGGCCCGCAAAGCCCGGGAGGACGGGGCCGACTACGTCGGGGTTGGGTCGGTCTTCCCCACGGCAACCAAGCTCGACACCCGACCGGCCGGCCTCGAAACCATCCGCCAGATTAAGGCGGCCGGTCTCGGCCTGCCGCTGGTCGCCATCGGGGGAATCACCGCCGAAAACGTGGCCGAAGTTGTCCGGGCGGGTGCCGATGCCTTTGCGGTGATAAGCGCCGTCTGCGCCGCCGACGACCCCGGGGCGGCTGCCGCCGAGCTTATCGCCCGGGCCGAAGCGGCCGTGGGGTAAAGATGTTGCGGACACCGGAATTCCAGGAGACCATCGAGCGAATTCGCGAGCACCTGGACGCCAAGTACGCCGCCCGGGAGGAAGCCCTCAAGCTTGCCCGGGAGGTGGTGCGGGCGGCGGCCAACGCCGTTCGGGCCGCCCACCGGGGCGAGTTCGCCACCGCCGAAGCCCTCCTGGAAGAAAGCCGCCGGAAACTTCAGGCCGCCACCGAGCTGCTGGCCGACCACCCGGATGTGCTCTGGGCCGGGTTTGTCAGCGACGCGGCCAAGGAGCTGGTGGAGGCCTGGGTGACCCTTTCGGTGATCGCCGACCGGCCCATTCCCGGCCCGGAGGAACTGAATGTCGAACCGGTCAGCTACGTCCAGGGCCTCGCTGAAGCGGTCGGCGAGCTCCGGCGCCACCTGCTCGACCTGATCCGGACCGGTCAGCTTGCCCGGGCCGAGGCGATCCTGGAAGCGATGGACACCATCTACGAGGTGCTGGTTACCCTGGACTATCCTGACGGGATGACCGGCGGCCTCAGGCGGCTGACGGACCAGGTGCGGGGAATCCTTGAGCGAAGCCGGGGCGACCTGACCCTCTCCATCCGGCAGTGGGAGCTGGCCAAATACCTGGGCACGCGGGATATAATAGCGCCGCAGGAGTAGGTTCGTTTAAAATCGTATTCGTGAAATTTTTCCCAAGATAAGGGGGCCGGTGATGAACCTGGCGATTGCGGGTCCCGTCGGCGGGCTTATCGGGCTGATTTTCGCGGGCCTGACGGCATACTGGGTCCTCAAACAGGATACTGGCCGACCGCAGATGGTACGCATCTCCCGGGCGATTCAAGTTGGGGCGATGGCGTTTCTCTTGCGGGAGTACCGGACGCTGGTCCCCTTTGTGATTGTTGTTGCGGCCATCCTCAGCGTAGTTATCAATCCGCTGACGGCCGTCTGCTACCTGGTTGGGGCGTTCTGCTCGGCCCTGGCCGGCTTCATCGGGATGAACGTTGCCGTCCGGGCAAATGTCAGGACGGCAGCCGCCGCAGTGCGCAGTCTCAATGACGCCTTGCGGGTTGCGTTCTCAAGCGGGACCGTCATGGGCATCACGGTGGTCGGGCTGGGGGTGCTGGGCGTTTCGGTCCTGTTCCTGGCGATTGGCGACCCGAACACCGTCGCCGGGTTCAGCTTCGGGGCGTCGTCAATTGCCCTTTTTGCCCGGGTCGGCGGCGGGATTTACACCAAGGCCGCCGACGTGGGGGCGGACCTGGTCGGCAAGGTTGAGGCCGGCATCCCCGAGGACGACCCCCGGAACCCGGCGGTCATCGCCGACAACGTGGGCGACAACGTCGGGGATGTTGCCGGGATGGGCGCCGACCTTTTCGAGTCGTACGTCGGCTCGATTGTGGCGGCGCTGGCCCTGGCAGCCATGACCCCCTGGGGCCAGGCGGCGTACAGTCTGCCGATCCTGCTGGCGGTTGCCGGCATCATTGCCTCAATAATCGGCACCTTCTTTGTCCGGGTTGGGGAAACGCCGGAGATGGGCCGGCTGCTTAGTGCCCTGCGGGGTGGGGTCTTTGCGGCCACCGTTTTGACGGTGCTGGGAACCCTCGGGCTGGTCCTCTGGCTTGGGGTGGATGTCGGCCTGTTCTGGGCAATTGTGGCCGGCCTGCTGGGCGGGGTGGCCATCGGGCTGAGCACGGAGTTTTTTACTTCTTACTCCTACGGGCCGACCCGGCAGGTCGCCGAGGCGGCCCGCACCGGCCCGGCCACCGTCATCATCGGCGGGCTGGCCGTCGGTATGCTGAGTAACATCCTGCCCATGCTGATTATGGCGGCGGCCATTTATATTGCCTACACGTTCGGCGGTCTCTACGGGGTGGCCCTCGCCGGGGTCGGGATGCTGGCCACCCTGGGCATCACCCTGGCCACCGACGCCTACGGGCCGGTGGCTGACAACGCCGGCGGCATCGCCGAGATGACCCACCTGCCGCCGGAAGTCCGCCAGCGGACCGACGCCCTGGACTCGCTGGGCAACACCACGGCGGCCACCGGCAAGGGCTTCGCCATCGGGTCGGCGGTGCTCACCGCCCTGGCCCTGCTGGCGGCATATTCGCAGGCGGTCCGGCTCGACCTGATGAACCTGCTTGATGTTCGGGTGATGATTGGGGCGCTTATCGGGGCCGGAATGCCGTATATCTTTTCGGCCCTGGCGATGTCGGCCGTGGGCCGGGCCGCGTTCGCGATCGTTAACGAGGTGCGCCGCCAGTTTAAGGAGATCCCGGGCCTCATGGCCGGGGAGGCGACCCCCGATTATGCCCGGTGCGTGGATATCAGCACCCGGGCCGCCCTGCGGGAGATGATTTTGCCGGGCCTGCTGGCGGTCGTGGTGCCCCCGGTCGTCGGATTCACCCTCGGGGCGGCGGCTCTGGGCGGCCTGCTTCTCGGGGCGATCCTGAGCGGCTTCTTGCTGGCCGTAACCATGGCGAATTCCGGGGCGGCCTGGGACAATGCTAAAAAGTATATCGAGGCCGGGTACCTGCTGGATGAGAACGGCCAGCCGATTCGCAAGTCGACGCCGGTTCACGCCGCGGCGGTGGTGGGGGATACGGTGGGCGACCCGTTTAAGGACACCGCCGGCCCCTCTCTCAATATCCTCATCAAGCTCATGAGCATCGTTTCGCTGGTCCTTGCGCCGCTCTTTGTCTAGCTAGCACCACAGAATTCAAAGGCTGCCCGGCCGGGTAGCCGAACCCGAGAGGAGGCATTTCGGCGATGGAGTTAGTCTGGGTAATACCGCTTTCGGGCGTCCTGACGATTTTACTTGTGGCTTACCTCGCCTGGGACGTGCTCAGGCGAGATACCGGCACCCCGGATATGCAGGCCGTCGCCAGCATGATCTACGAAGGTGCCATGGCCTTTCTCAACCGGCAGTACCGGACGATCCTGCTGCTGGCCATTGTGACGGCCGTTATTGTCGGGGTGATTATCGGCTACTTTGACCGCAGCGTTGAGCTCGGCTGGCGCACCGCCGTGGCCTTCCTGGTCGGCGCCTTCTCGTCGGCCGTTTCCGGCTTCGTCGGGATGTATGTGGCCGTCAGGTCCAACATCCGAACGGCGAGCGCGGCCCTGCGCAACCTGAACGAGGCGATCAACGTTGCCCTCCGGGGCGGGGCGGTGTCGGGCTTTCTGGTCGTCGGCCTGAGCCTCATCGGGGTGGCCGTCATCTTCGCCCTCTACGGCGCCCTCTTCGGGTCGGAGGGGATGCGGCAGGCCCCGTTCCTGATCGTCGGGTACGGTTTCGGCGCAAGCTTTGTTGCCCTCTTCGCCCAGCTCGGCGGCGGGATTTACACCAAGGCCGCCGACGTGGGGGCGGACCTGGTCGGCAAGGTTGAGGCCGGCATCCCCGAAGACGACCCCCGGAATGCGGCCGTCATTGCCGACCTGGTCGGGGACAACGTCGGCGACTGCGCCGGCCGTGGTGCCGACCTCTTTGAGTCGACGGCCGCCGAGAACATCGGGGCAATGATTTTGGGCGTTGCCGTGGCCCGGGCAACCGGTAACGACGCCTGGATCCTCTTCCCCCTGGTGGTCCGGGCCTTCGGCCTGATTGCGTCGGCGGCCGGCCTCTTCTTCGTCCGGGGCCGGGAGGACGAAGACCCGATGCGGGCCCTGGACCGGGGTTACTACGTGGCCCTCATCCTGTCGGCGGCTTTCCTGTTCGGGGCGACCCGGCTGATGCTGGGCGACGCCTGGATGTGGTTCTTCTTCGCCGGCCTTACCGGGCTTCTTACGAGCATTGCCTTTGTCTACATCACCCAGTACTATACCGCCGGCTCCTGGCGGCCGGTGAAGGAGATCGCCAACGCGGCCCGGACCGGGCCGGCCACGACGATAATCGTTGGGATGGCCGTCGCCTTTGAGACGACGGCGAGCACGGCCCTGGTGGTTGGGGCGGCCCTGCTGGCGGCCCACTGGTTCGGCACGATGTCCGGCCTGCCCCACGGCGGCCTGTTCGGGACGGCGGTGGCCACGATGGGCATGCTGATGACGGCCGCATATATCCTGGCGATGGATACGTTCGGGCCGATTACCGACAACGCCGCCGGCATCTGCGAGATGTCCCACGCCCCGGCCTCGGCCCGCCGGATCCTCGATGCACTGGATGCCGTGGGCAACACGACCAAGGCCCTGACCAAGGGCTACGCCATCGGCTCGGCGGCCCTGGCGGCCTTCTTGCTCTTCAGCGCCTATCTGGACCGGCTGGCCGAACTCGGCCGACCCCTTCAGGCGGTTGACCTCTCGAAGGTGGAGGTCTTTGTCGGGGCCCTGCTCGGGTCGATGCTGGTCTACCTGTTCAGCTCCCTGGCG
>FWWL01000402.1_pt1 | contig 55994 bp, 47 predicted proteins | sample 2228331 | NCBI WGS metagenome assembly FWWL01 (sample SAMEA103939775, study PRJEB20133) | metagenome | reverse complement strand
ATACAACATTTTTGATATTATACCATAATATGCTAACAGAATGTTTTGGAAATATCCTCCTTTTCCTAGCTTATTTAGATTCAGAATTTGTAGTTTCCTACAATCTTATGAACGTTATTTTTAAATAAATCGTTTCAAAAAAAGAGAGGATCTACTGATGTAGCCCCCTCTCCACTCCTTATATGGTGTATTCAGACATTAGTTTTCAAAACCAACAATGACCAATAAAATGAACAACACCAATATTAAAGTAAATCCGTTTGACTTGATACCACCCATGTGAAGACCTCCTTTGAAATCGTAGCATAGATTAATGTTTAGACTTCCTCTTATAGGTAATTATCCCTATATAGCAATCTACGCAAAACGTAGGTTAGGCGAACTAAGTCAAATGCCTATTCTTGTACGGTTGCCACGCCTAATTTAACGCTTGTTCTAAATCCGATATAATATCTTCTACATCTTCTATCCCAACGGATATCCGAATTAGCCCATCCCCGATACCCATCTTGATCCGTTCATCAGTAGGGACAATTGCATGCGTCATCGTCGCAGGATGCTGAATTAACGTATCGACATCTCCGAGGCTTACAGCTAATCGGCAAAGCTCTACACGATTCAATACTTTCTGCGCACCTGCTAGCCCGCCCTTTACCTCTAACGAAATGACTGAACCAGGCTTTTTCATTTGTTTGCTTGCTAACTCCCACTGTGGAAACCCCGGTAATCCGGGAAAGTATACTTGTTCTACGTTTGGATGTTTGGTTAAATATTGGGCCACTTTCATCGCATTATCACAGTGGCGATCCATACGAACGGCAAGCGTCTTCAATCCACGTGTAAGTAGCCATGCGTCAAATGGTCCGAGAACACCTCCGATATCTTTTAACGTCGTCATTCGTACTTCGTCCATAAATGCTTTCGTCCCTACGGCAATTCCACCGATGACATCCCCATGACCACCAATATATTTCGTTGCACTATGAACGACGACATCTGCCCCCCATTCTAATGGACGTTGTAAATACGGAGATAAGAACGTATTATCAACGACAAACTGAGCTCCAATCTCTCTAGATATTCCGGCTACCATCTCTAAATCTACTAATTTCATCGTCGGGTTAATCGGAGTTTCGATATAAATAACGGTTGTATTCGGTTGAATCGCATTCTTGACAGACTCCATTTCAGACATATCCACTAGCGTAGAGCTAACATTAAATTTCTTTCGTAGCATCTCAAGCAAGCCAAATGTACAGCCATAAAGCCCGTCAGAGCAAAGAATGTGATCACCGCTTTTCACAAGTCCGATTAGGACAGCAGAGATGGCTGCCATTCCAGACCCAAAGGCGAGTGCTGCCTCTCCACCTTCCAATGCTGCCATCTTTTCTTCCAAGCCGTTAACCGTTGGATTGCCTAAACGTGTATACACATACCCTTCTGCTTCACCTGAAAACCGATCTCGTCCAATCTCAGCCGAAGGGAATACAAATGTCGATGTCTGATATATGGGTGGTACTAATGATCCCGTTAATGGACACGGTTCATTACCGATATGAACCAATTGGGTGTTGAAACCTTTCTTGCTCATAACTTCCAACTCCTATACGTGTTGTTTTTTAATGTATCCGCTTACATATCCGTCTACTAGAATTTATTTTACATTACTCGTATAGCACACAATTACGACCGGCATCTTTTGCACTATAGAGTGCCTTGTCAGCACGATGGAACAACGATTCTACGCTGATTTTTTCTTGCTCTTGATCCCAATAGGAAATTCCGCATGAAATTGTAATGGTAGGATTCGTTGATTGATAGACACATTCACGAATACGATCGGCTACATTCCCCGCAATGGAGATATTCGTCCTAGGTAAATAAATAGCCAATTCCTCACCGCCCCATCTAGCAGCAAGATCGTGTTCTCGCACATTCGATCGGATAATGTGACTTACTTGTTTTAGCGTTTCGTCACCAACTTGATGCCCATACGTATCGTTTACGTCTTTAAAATGATCAATATCAATTAAAATCAATGAACCGTTACGATCTTCCTGTTGAGATTGTTGAATAATATTGTTCAACATGTGGCGTTTATAAAGCTCAGTAAGTTGGTCCATCGTTGCCATTCGCTCAACTTCTTCATGAAGATAGGCATTTCGCAAGGCAAGACTAGAATGTTCAGCAATTGTCTCAAGAAGTTGATAATGCTCGAAAGTAAAACGATTACTCTTAGGATCAGCAACGGCGATGATCGCTACGACTTCATCATCAATAAGAACAGGGGCTACAAGGAGTGAACGGCATGGGATTAGAGATGTAATTTTCCTACCTAAATTATCCTTCTCAACATCGGAAACAATGATAGCTTCTTTCGTCTCGTAGACATACCCAGCAAAACCGGCATCTAAAGAAAAGGTCTTCTTTACCAATTCAGGTCTATTTGCTGCCTTCACTTCCAATTTCAATTCCTTTTCGTTAGGCTCAAAAACAACACAATATTGTGCCGAAAATGTTTGAATTAACTCACTCGCGACCAAATCCATAATTTCTTGACGCTTTAGTGTACGATTCAACTTTTTTGTAATGTCATGTGTGAGCCGCAACTGTTTAATATGATTCGTCGATTGTTGATAAAGTCTAGCATTCTCAAAGGCGATTCCCGCTGTTTCTGCGAGTGTTCTTATAAACTTAGTTTCGCTTTCATCCATTCGTGCTTTTACTTCCCCTGTTAGTTGAAGAATGCCATAGATTCCTTGATTTCCGATGATAGGTGCAGCAATTTCCAAACGCCTCTCACCACTCTGCCCTATCTCCTCTTGAAGTAACTCGAGCTTACCGTCTTGAAAAGCTTTGAGAATTAAACTATTATTCATCTCCAAAAGATTGAGAGACTTGACGGGTAAGGAAGTGTTGAAATCGTCTAATGTTAACCAAAGGTTAGACTCCAGCGTTGGGAAATAGGAATGAATATTATCCATCAATTCTTTCAGAACAACGTTAACATCAATGCTAGAATGGAACTCACGTACAGTATCCAATAGAACTTCGAGAATCGTCGCTCTTTTTTGTACTACTTTAAATTGATGTGTATGATATATGACCGGAGTAACAACTTCCATGATTTGTTCAAATAACTGGAGTTGACTGTTTGAATAATACTTAGGACGTTCCGAATGACAAATAATCGTCCCGAGCGATTCCCCATTGTATACGATAGGAGCAATCAACATCGTTTCGATGTCTACGATCCCTTTCATCTGAGGAATCGTAAATTCATTAGGCTCCGCTCTTTGAGCAAGTAACATCTTCTTATTACTTAATGCGACAGATGGCGCATTTGGAACATCTTCATGATTTTTATGATAGCGAATTACCCATTCCGGCCGCATTTCCTGTAAAGAAGACCATTTAGGAATAAAAACATGACTGTTGTCGTCAAGAATTGCAGCGGTGCATTCACCTAAATCGGTTTTTTTTGAAATATACGATACAATAGTCCGCATCACGTAATCTAAATCGTTCGATTTACTTACAGCTTGTAAAACAATGGCAATTTCATCATTCATTCCCTTCGTATTTGCCAACTGAATTCCTCATTTCTCTCACATTAAATGCTTGATTCCATTGACCGTGTAAATATTCCAACCAGTTTCCGGGTGATAAGAGAGATGGGTAATACCTGTATTACTAATCTTTGTTTTACCCGGTCCATATTCCCCGCCGCTTATTTCATCCAAAAAGGCGTTAATAATGCCTCCATGACTGATGATACATATATGCTCGTTTCTGTGCTTTTTAGCGATGGCGATGATTCTTCGCGTCATTCGTTCCTTCATTTCTTCATGGGTTTCCACACCGTACGTTCCACCAAGCGCTGGACCGAACTGAATATCTGGGTGTCGTGCGATGATTTCATCGCGTGTTAATCCTTCTAATAGTCCATAGTTACGTTCCCGCAATTCCACATATGTCTCCACATCGATATTCTTTACTTTCGAAATTGCGATAGCCGTATTACGAGCTCTCTTTAAATCGCTCGAATAGATGGCTTCAATCGGGTGGCTTGCTAAAAATAGCGCAAGCTTTTCTGCTTGCTTTAGCCCTTCCTCATTTAGATCGATGTCTCGTTGTCCTTGGAATCGCTCTTCCATGTTCCAAAGAGTCTCTCCGTGCCGTATTAAATAAATATGTGTAAGCAACACGACCACTCCTTATTATCTTGTACGACCATTTAATTTTTTAGCTCGTACTGTTTCTCATATTGATTCCACACAAACTCGTACGTTTTTACGAGGCGATGATCCGTTCGGTCATATTGATCAACCAAAATTGTATTGTGATCGTGTCTAACATTGGGAACAAATAAAAATTGATAGTCGTACGGACCTTGATTCTTCTCTTCTAGAGATTCCGTTTTTCCACTCCATAATCCTGCCTTGTCACCATAAAATATTACATTTAAGTAAGAATCTAACATCACCCATTGATCAAACATATTCGTGTTTCTTTCTATCGCTGAACCGACGATTGTCATATCTGATCCAATAATGGTTTGGTGATCGTTTATCACATGCCCGTCGTTAACGTATGGATTTATCTTTTCAAAAAGCTTGTCCAACGACCTGTTTACATTTAAAAACTGAAGGGGGATTGCAAAACAATGAATTCCCGTCTGATAAGATTGGTTTACGTTAGACCCAATTAAGGAAACCTCTGATGGTTTCGTACTTGGATAAACGATTACCATCTCATTACCTACGCTACCTTTACCAATCATCCAACTTTGATTAGATTCAACTTGCTCTATCACGAGATAAAAGTCTTTTAGCACTTCTTGTTGCTTTACGATATACTGCCTTCCATCTGGCCATTCGAACGTTCCCCCTAACTTAACGAAGGTCGTTTCGGGAGTGACATCGAGATGACGATGACGAATTATTTCTTGAACATGATAAAGACTATCACGTCGTATGACTCCATTTTCATAAGGAAATTTCAGTGAGAATTCCTCATTACCGGTTTCACAGTTATAAATAATAAATTCTAACTCGGCTGTTTTTGGTAAATAAGAAAATATTCCAAGCATAGATCCACTCTTGTTATATCCAAAAGGGTATAGCTGTTCTTGCTCTATCACTTTATTTTTGAAGTCCGAAGACATGAATAGTTGTTTTACGTTTAGTCCTTCAGCTTCAATTGTACCCACCGGAGAATCCTCTCTAGGCTCTTCTCTGCTTTCGTTAGATGGTGTTGTTTCTTCATCTGGTAACAACACCTTCTCTCTTGATTCAAGTGGAGAACAAGAGACGATCATGACGATAACGAACAATAAATAAATGGTACGTATCACAATGTCCTCCTCCTAATCCACCCATGCTCAACATTATACCTTTCCTTGTTGACATTCACCATAGAAAAGATATAATATTCTTTGTGTATCTTTTAAATAAAGAGACGATAGCTCGTTACGTAAATATCATGTGGTACCCTCTACTGAAGAAGTCTTATCTAGGCAGCGGCTGTAAGTCCTAGTAAGTAACAGATGAAATCTTGCTATCAGATTTCTCCTCTGTATAAAGCTTCGTTCAGCGCATGGAAGATTGCGGACAACCAACCTCATTACTTCAAAATTAAGTGATAACAAAAAAATATAATTGGAATTTGAAAGGAGATTTATCTCAATGGCTCGTTATACAGGTCCTGCTTTTAAATTAAGTCGTCGTCTTGGAATTTCTCTAAGCGGTACGGGTAAAGAATTAAGTAAACGTCCTTATCCACCAGGTCAACATGGTGCTGGACAACGTAAGAAGCTTAGCCAATATGGTTTGCAACTTCAAGAAAAACAAAAACTTCGTTTCATGTACGGTGTAAGTGAAAGTCAATTCCGCACACTATTTGATCGTGCTGGTAAGCAAAAAGGTATCGTCGGTGAAAACTTCATGATCTTACTTGAATCCCGTCTTGATAACCTTGTTTATCGTTTAGGTTTCGCAAACTCACGTCGTGGTGCTCGTCAATTCGTCGTTCATGGACACATTCTTGTAAACGGTAAGAAATTAGACATTCCTTCTTACACTTGCCAAATTGGTGATGTAATTTCTATTCGCGAAAAAAGCTCTAACTTCGATGTAGTGAAGGATGCATTGGCAAACCGTAACTTCTTGCCTGCTTACCTTGAATTCAATGATAAAGACGTTTCTGGTAAGTTCACTCGTCTTCCTGATCGTAGTGAATTACCACAAGAAATTACTGAATCCCTGATCGTTGAGTTGTACTCACGTTCATAAGATTACTCATTCAACACCCTTGGATCTATGGTCCAAGGGTGTTTTTTGTTGTCATCTGTTTCATTAATTGACCTTTTACGCAACTTTCCGACGTACTTTGTCGTCTAAATGATGGGGATATGCTATAATATTGCTTGTCATAAGGGGGAATTACATTGGAAAATAACCAAAAACCGAAATCGACTCTAAAACAAAAGATGCTAAATAAAGGCGATATCGGGCGAATTGTATGGAGTTCACTTAAATTATTGACTGTCATCATATTAGCAGGTGGATTTATGGTTGCTGGGGTTGCTGCAGGATTCGTAGCAGCGATTGTAAAAGACGAGCCTCTCCGCTCTCCTGCGGAAATTAAACAAAAGATAAATGAAAATGATTTGACGGGATTTGCTTACTTTGCTGACGGCTCGTTAATAGGACAGTTAAGCGCGGATGAAGATCGTAGACTTGTCGAATTAGAGGAAATATCCAAGTATGTCAAAGAAGGATTTATTGCTACAGAAGATAAGTTGTTCGAAAGCCATTATGGAATTAACGTTAAAGCGATTGGTCGTGCAACCATTCAAGAATTAACGAATTCACCAATTCAAACCGGTGGAAGTACGATTACACAACAATTATTAAAGTTAACGATTCTCTCACCAGAAGTCTCTAAGGCACGTAAATTCAAAGAAATTCTACTTGCCTTACGCGTCGAAAGAATACTATCGAAAGAACAAATACTACAAGCCTACTTAAATGAAATTTATTTCGGCGTAAGCGTTAATAATGACCAAGTATACGGTATTCAAGCAGCAGCGAAAGGGATCTTCGGCGTGAATGCAAATGAGCTGAATATTCCCCAATCCGCGTTTCTGATTGGAATTCCGAACAATCCAAACCAATTCAATCCGTTCATTTCTGATAAAACATTTAAAAAAGGGAAAGAGCGGCAGGAATGGGTATTACAAAACATGCTAGAAGATGGAGTTATTACACAAAAGGAACACGACGATGCCGTTCTGTACGATATTAAAGCGAATCTAGCAAAACCAACCGTACGTGCCTATCAAAAACATCATTTTCTCATGTATGAAATTGAACATCGAGCAACGGAAATCTATTTGGAGCAACAAGGAATAGATCTTTCCATATTAGAAGGTGATGAATATACACAGCAGTTCGATCAAGCTAAACGCGAACTACAAAGAAAAGGATATAAGATCTACACTACGATCGACCCAAACATTAACGAAACGATGAATAATGTCGCATTGAACTATGATAAATACCTAGAAACACAGAAATACAAGCTTAAAGACAACGACGGCAATGACGTTGAAATCGACAATATGGAAGACATCGGAGCCGTGTTAATGGATAATCGCACAGGAGCCATTCTTGGGATGGTAGGTGGTCGAGATCCACAGAACTCAAAGAAAAATAAAGCGACTCGAATGAAGCGTCAACCTGGATCAACGATGAAACCTGTTCTTGCATACGGTCCAGCTATTGAAGAGCGTATTTTACAACCTGCTACCGTTATTGATGATGCACCTTTATTATTAAAGAATAACGGAGCTAACTACTATCCATTAAACTGGAATAACAAGTTCCAAGGAATGATTACAGCTCGTGAAGCTTTAGTGCAATCGTACAACATTCCTGCAATAAAAACATATTTAAATGTAGGACCGGAAGTCGGTTTAGGCTATTTAAAAGAAATGGGAGTAACGAGCATCGTTGAATCGGATTACAATGCTCAAACGGCTCCGATAGGTGGATTAGCCGGAATCACCGTTGAAGAGATGACAAATACGTATTTAACCCTTGCTAACAAGGGGACGTTCGTTGACGGGTTCCTCATTGATCGCATCGTGTCGAACGAGGGAGATGAATTTTACAAGCACGAAACGAAGTCCACCTCCGTATTCTCGGAGCAAACAGCTTGGTTAGTAACCGATATGTTGCGTGATGTTGTCAAACGCGGAACAGGTTCCTATATCGGTAGAAATATCAAAGGTTGGGACTTAGCCGGGAAAACAGGAACGACGAACGAAGACTGGGATGCATGGTTTATAGGGTACTCTCCTTCTATCACGCTCGGAATTTGGAACGGATTTGAGTACCCAGTAACATTGTCTGGAAGATATGAAGGAAAACGTTACGATGGCCGTAATCATTCTAAAGAAATATGGACATCGATTATGCAACAATTGATTGAATCTCGACCAGAATTGTCACCAAAAGAAGCTACTTTTGAACAACCTTCTGGCATTATTAAGAAAACGGTATGTGCTAAATCTGGAATGCTTCCGACCGATTTATGTAAAGAACAAGGGCTCGTATCCGATTGGTTTAACAAAGCTGACATTCCTACTGATCTCGATAATCGTCACATGGAAGGTCGAATGGTTACATTTGATGGCAAAATGTATATTGCGAAGGATACGACGCCAGACGATATGGTTACGACTAAAGTAGGCGTGCAAAGACCTGAACCCTATACCATTCCTGAGCCAGAAGATCGCCGTGACTTACCTGAAGAACGGTGGAAACCACTCGATTGGGAGATTGAATTGCCCGCAGAAACCGATCCACGTGAAAGTACCGCTACAAAGCCAAATGCACCGGCGAATGTAACATCCGTCACTTCGGATACTGGTCCTCAGATTTCTTGGGCTGCTAACAGTGAAACTACTATTGTCGGTTACCGTATTTATCGCGGGAATTCGCTAGGACAGAACTTTGAGCGTATTACAAGTATTCGTCTTGAAGAAGCTACATCATACATTGATGTTACCGGTGGGCCTTCGTTCTCTTATTATGTGACAGCTGTCGAAGTAGGTGGACTAGAGTCAGACCCATCAACGATGATCATGGCATCAGAGACGATCCCTGACCCGCATGATGGGGATGGTGAGGACGATGTTGGTGGTCTAGCAAGTATACCTTCTAGACCGAATGGGTTAAACGTTACTTCAGAGCTTGTCGGTGCTTCAATCACTTGGAATGCGAATTCGTCTTCTGATCGCGTTATCGAATATCGCATCTATTATAGCTCTGCAGAAGATGGTCCATTCCAATTAATTGGCAATACAGAAGATTCTTCTTGGACTCATATTTCCTTCCAAGGAGAAGGTTGGTACTATGTTACCGCAGTTAATGAAGCTGGTGAGTCAAAAGGCTCGAGAATTGAGCATGCAAAAAGTGCTGGAGATTAGGATCAAAAAATATAAGCAAACACCCATTGCAGGTAATCGGTAATGGGTGTTTGCTTTTAATTTACTTTATTTACTCTCGGTTCCATAGACTCCAGCAAATCAACACCCTCGGGCAGTATTTCCTTGACTCTATCCAACAACTCTCTATCATCATGTAATTTCTCATGGAAAATCGTGACGATCCCACTATCTTCTCGCGAACGAATCAAACGACCTATTCCCTGTTTAAGTCGTAACAACATATAAGGTACATCGACTTCCCATAGGGGGTCTAGTGACCGCTTTCTTTTTGCCGTGAAGATCGGATCGTTGGGAGGGAAAGGAAGCGACCAAATGATGAGATTCGTAAGTGATGGTCCAGGAATATCCAACCCCTCCCATAAATGAACGGCACATAGGATACTAGTCTCTTCTCGTTGAAATGTCGAGATTAAATGACTTATTTCCTGATCTCCCTCATAAAGAAAGTTCATCCCATTAACATCCGAACACTGACTTATTTCCTTCTTAAACTGGTTTAAATCTTCCCTATCGGCGAACAACAATAGGGCTCTGCCGTTCGTTTGTTTGATCAACTGCATCGCTCGTTCGAATTTGTCATTAAATAGTCGTTCCGTTAGCAGCCTCGGTGCGAATACCTTCATTTGATTGGCATAATCATAAGGTGATTCTACAGAGAAGGAAAGGAAGTCCTCAATACCTAAGCTATCGGCCAAATAATGAAACGATTTGTCTATTGATAGGGTCGCAGAAGAGAAGACAAACGGAATTCTTTGGGAAAATACTTTCTCTCGTAACACTTCCTGAACTAATCTTGGCATGACCGTCAAGGTTAGTCCTTCCTGATCTTCGGTCACCCACGAAATCACCTCATCTGCTTTTCGGAGTAATCCTAATGAATAATGGATCATTTCGATATGCTCTTCCACGATTCGAAGCTGATACGTGTCGATGGTAAACATGCCACTTTCAAATACGATTTCCTCTTCCAGTTGATCGAGATAAACGATCATCTTTTCAATTGCCGATGTAACCTTTGTATCGAAAATGATTTCTTGACGATGAGATCCTCGAACCGGTTGGACGTTCTGGCGTAGCAGGTCAAAAAACGATTCGCTGTACGTAATGATATCGTCAATAAGGACAGCGAATCGTTCCCGAACCTCGTTACCCTGTAAACGATTCAAAATATTTTCCAACATCGTATGACGCAGTTTATAGGTTAATGCTTTTTGGGCGGCAACTTCCAATAAATGACCCTCATCAAATACGACAGAGCTGACTTCTGGTAATAGTGGCAGTTGACCTTCACGCTTTCTCCCCTCGGCAGTCCATACGTGCTCCATATAAAAATCGTGCGAGCAAATGATGAGATCTGCCGATTTGCGATAATGATCCCGTGATAACGTTTGCCCGCAGCGGTGGCGTTTATCACAAACGAAACAATCCTGAAACATATCCCACCCTATTTTATTCCATGATTCATCGTTTAAATGGGGGTAATCCTTTCGATCTCCATATGGGTAGAACGCTTGCATCCCTTCTGGCATCGTTACAAAAGCAGGGAGAGCTTCATAAATATTATCATAAGTAGCATCTAGCTGTACTTTGGAACGCTCTTGATCTAGTTTTTGCAAGCAGACGTACTGATCCATCGATTTCGCCAACCGGGCGTCAATCGTCACGTTAAGGTGCTGAACAAGTTTAGCAATATCACCTTCCGGTTTAACCAACTGTTCAATTAGTGATTCATCCGCACAAGCAATAATAGCGGGCTTTCTCGTGAATCTAGCATAACAAATAGCATACAGCAGATAAACGATCGTTTTACCTGTTCCGACACCAGCCTCGGAGAAAATAATTTTCTTTTCTGGGTAAGCACGTTCCAATTGAAATGCCATATAGATTTGTTCGTCACGTAGTTCAAACCCGACTTCGGGTAGTATCTCATAAAACACATCGCCGATCCAATCGCTGAATTGTTCAAAGAAGGATTGAGACGGATTATAGGTAAAAGGTAATGGCTCCATTGTCGATATTCATGCCCTTCTTATTTTTTGATGTTATATCTTATCCTTTGTCTATGACCATTTATTATTAATGTTCCTTTCGTAAGTTGTCAATTAAAATTTGAATGAACAATAGTGAAAAGTAAGTACAAACAAAAAACTAAGTCCGTAAATAAAACAGACTCAGTTTTTTATATTGCAAGTGCCTTATTGGCTCATCTATTTTAGTCTAAAACAAGGATAGCTTCCTAAGAAACGAACTTGACAACCTAAAGCTTCGATTTCAGAAATAGCCCCAGGCAATAATATATTATCCATTATATGCTCGATATCAATAAAGAAGAAATAACTACCTAATCCTTTCTTGGTTGGTCTAGATTCAATTCTAGTTAAATTTAACTTTCTCCAAGCAAACGCAGACAATACTTGATGCAGAGCACCGGAATAATCTTCTGGCAAAGTGACTAAGATGGAGGTTTTGCTTGGTTGATCTTCATTATATTGAATCCCTTTAGTCAGAGAATTCGCTCCAACTAAAACAAATCGAGTAAAGTTGTTCGATTGATCCTCAATACCTACTGCTTTTACCGATAAATGATGAATTTCTGCGGCAAGCTTTGTGCCGATTGCTAGCCAATTTTGTTCTGGATGCTGCGCTACCCATTGTACAGCCTCCGCCGTACTTTTCGTATATTCAAGCTGAGTAGAAGGACAATACTTACGAATAAAATCATGGCATTGAGCAATGGCATGAGGATGAGAGTATATTTTTTCTACTTTTTCTAATGGAATATTTTGCTTTTCAGGGTGGATTAAGGCATTTTGTTGGATCGGTAACGTTAATTCTGCTTGAATGGGAAGATCTACTTGATGAATAAGCCAATCCAACGTAATATTCACTGATCCTTCAATTGAGTTTTCCATGGGAACCATGGCATAATCGACTTCGTTCCTCCAACATGCACTTAAACAGTCGGTTATTGACGCCTTTGGAATCAGTTCTGGCTTTTGTTTTATTCTTGTAAAAGACAACTGTTGACAAAGTACAAGTAACGCTTCTTCAGTAAACGTTCCTTGTGGTCCTAAGTAGGCAATTTTGAGTGTCAACATAGATTCTTAAGAAACAGAAATTTTAGCATGTAGTTCAGGATACGCTTGTCGTCCAAGTTGAGTCACCGCATGTCTAAAGCCACCGATTATCTCTAAAGTTATTGGCCCTGGAGTCCCCTGAGAAATGATTCGACTATCTACTGAAACAACAGGAATGACCTCTGCTGCTGTTCCTGTTAAGAAACACTCATCAGAAACATAGACATCATGACGTGTAAATGGAACCTCGATCACTTCATATCCTTTTCCACGGGCAAGATCAATTACCATAGCTCTTGTAATCCCTTCCAATGCTCCTAAATATCCAGGGGGTGTGAGTAAACGGCCATTCTTAACTAGGAAAATATTATCTCCACTTCCCTCACATACATATCCTTCATGATTAAGCATGAGTGCCTCTAATACACCCGCTCTTTTTGCTTCAATTTTTACTAAAACATTGTTCAAATAGTTCAAGGATTTAATTTTCGGATTAAGCGCATCTGGTGTATTACGACGAGTGGGAACCGTTACAATATCTATCCCTTTCTCATAGAGTTCCTGAGGAAATAAGCGAATCTGATCAACAATAATAATTACTTCCGCATCAACACAATTAAAAGGATCTAGGCCCAAGTCTCCTACACCTCTTGAAACAACTAAACGGATATAGGCATCATATAACTGATTGGCACGAACCGTTTCTACAATAGCATCTTCTAGTTCTTCGATCGTCATGGGAATGTCTAATAAAATAGATTTAGCAGATTCAAATAGACGAATTAAATGTTCACGACACTTAAAAATATTACCTGAATAAACACGAAATCCTTCAAAAATACCATCGCCATATAAAAATCCGTGATCAAACACAGAAACCTTTGCTTCTGATTTAGGCACTAGTTGACCTGACATATAAATTAGTCGCTCTCCCATTGTTTATTCCCCCTGATTTAATAAATATCACCTTTCTACCTCTCAAAATAAGTCTCACACACTTAATTTATTCGAAAATTCTAAAACCACAAATTATTGTATTGTTGTCTATATTAACCGTGTCCAAGAGACTTATCAAGCCTTTTTTTTCTATAATTTTTGCAACCGCTTTCAAAAAATAATTGTAAATATTTTTAAAACGTTCTCAAAAATTTTTCAGAGTAAACTGAACAGAAAACAAAAAAACAACTGGTATTAAAACACCAGTTGTTTTTTTAACTTTTCAAACCAGATATATAAGCTTTACATTCTAATCCTCCATCGTTGATAAATCACCTGTTGGTAGCCCAAGCTCCCATGCCTTCAAAACACGACGCATGATTTTACCGGAACGGGTTTTAGGAAGCTTATCTTTAAATTCAATTTCCGTTGGTGCCGCATGTGCAGATAGGCCTTCTTTAACAAATACTCGAATTTCCTCAATCAATTGGTCGCTTGGCGTATATCCTTCCCTTAAGGAGATAAACGCTTTAATAATTTCTCCTCTTTCCGGGTCAGGCTTGCCGATGACACCCGCTTCTGCAATCGCTGGGTGTTCGACAAGACGGCTTTCGACCTCAAATGGACCGACCCTCTCTCCAGACGTATTGATGACGTCATCAATACGTCCTTGGAACCAGAAGTAACCCTCTTCGTCTCGGTAAGCGGAGTCGCCAGAAACGTACCATCCTTTAATCCGGAAATACTCTTCATATTTCGCTTCATTATTCCATATGCGACGCATCATGGAAGGCCAGCCAACTTGGATCGCGAGGTTCCCCATGCGATTCGGCGGAAGCTCTACTCCATTATCGTCAATAATCGCTGCATGAATTCCTGGGAACGGACGTCCCATTGAGCCTGGCTTCAAATCCATACACGGATAGTTAGAGATGAGCTGTCCCCCTGTTTCTGTCATCCACCAGTTATCGTGAATCCGTTTGTTAAATACTTTCATACCCCAACGGACAACTTCAGGATTAAGCGGTTCACCTACACTCAGTACGTGACGGAGTTCACTCAAGTTATACTTCTTAATGCCTTCATCCCCTGCTCCCATTAACATACGAAACGCTGTTGGGGCACTATACCATACGGTTACTCCATACTTTTCAAGAGTGCTATACCAATCCTGTGGACTAAATCGACCGCCTCGAACAACATTTGACGTCCCATTGAGCCATGGACCGAAAATACCGTAAGACGTTCCTGTTACCCACCCTGGATCTGCCGTACACCAATAAATGTCTTCCTCTCTAAGATCAAGCACCCACTTCGCTGTCTGATAATGCTGCAGCATCGCGTTATGTACGTGTAGAACTCCCTTCGGTTTCCCTGTCGAACCTGACGTATAATGCAGAATGAAACCGTCTTCAAGGTTTACCCACTCTATCTCTAACTCTTTCGATGCGTTCGCCATTTCGTCTTGATAACGATAGTATCCTTCCTCGAGCTCCCCTTGCCCACCGACAAGGAATACGTGCTTTAAAGCAGGAAGTTCACTAACGGGAATTCTTTCTAGTAGTGCAGGAGTGGTAACGATCGCAACTGCCTCGCTATCTTCTAACCGGTCTCGCACAGCTGCCTGCATGAATGCTTCAAACAACGGGCCGACAATAGCACCGATTTTTACCGCACCTAATAGACTCGCATAAAGTTCGGGAGAACGAGGCATGAAAATAAAAACACGATCCCCTTTTCCAATCCCTTTGCTCCGTAAAACGTTGCCGAATTGGTTCGATAACGCCTTTAACTCGCGAAATGTATATTTCTCATCTCTATTAGCGTCACTATAGTATAAGGCAACCTTATTTTTACGCCATGATTCAGTATGACGATCAATTGCTTCATACGCAATGTTTACTTTTCCCGTTTCCTTCCACGAAAAGGCGTTTTCTACCTCTTCCCAGTTGAAAGATTCATAGGTTTTTTCATAGTTGCTCATGTTATTATTTATTGTCATCGGTTTTAAGATTTCAGTATTCATTTCGTCCCCTCCCAAAAGTCTTTTCATTCTAAAAAATATGAAATTGATTCACAATTCATTCTATTATATCACACATATTTTGACGAGAAACTCATTTTCATCTGCTTTGGGAATTGTTTGTAACTATAGATGAGGTATACTTATCGTATAAAGAAACATCCCGATGGAGGGGAAAGAATGTGGACCATGTAAAGACGTATTATTCCAAGGAGATCACGACTAAATACGCTGTCCTTACGTTCGAAGGACCTGTTTATTCTGATCAAATTCAATCCTTTCCTTTTCACGAAGGGTTAAAAGCTTTCCGCCCTCCTCTCGAACAACAACAAGCGATATCGTCTATTGCTACATTACCCGAAGGAAGAATTATCATTGCTCGTACGGATAATGAAATTATTGGGTATGTCACCTTTTTATACCCTGATCCACTTGAACGTTGGTCTCAAGGAAATATGAGAGACTTACTTGAACTTGGAGCGATTGAAGTCGCTGCACCTTACCGTGATGGAGGGGTGAGTAAAGCGATGCTCGAAGTGGCCTTCATGGACGATGCAATGAATGATTACATCATTATTACTACTGAATATTATTGGCATTGGGATTTAAGAGGAACAGGTCTTACGGTATGGGAGTATCGCAAAGTCATGGAGAAAGTAATGGGTAGTGTTGGGCTAGAATGGTTCGCAACAGATGATCCGGAAATATGCTCTCATCCCGCCAACTGTCTTATGGCGAAAATAGGAAAAAGAATACCGATAGAATCTATTCAACAATTTGATTCGATTCGATTTCAAAACCGATTTATGTATTGAAGATAGAGGGGTGAATGAACCTACAATGAATGATAATAGCATTTTTATTTTTTCTGACGACTACAAAAGATACCGTTTTCATGATCATCATCCTTTTAATCAACAACGCCTCCTTTTAACTCTCGATTTAATGAAGGAGCTCCATCTCATAAAGAATAGCCAAATTGTCTCTCCACGACTGGCAACGGATGAAGAATTAACTAAGATTCATGACTCCGATTATATCGATATGGTAAAAAGAGCAGGTGTTGGTGAGAAGATCGAAGACGTAGTTCTGCACAACTATGGTATTGGAACAGAAGATACGCCGGTTTTTCCTCATATGCATGAAGCGAGTTCCCTGATTGTAGGAGGTACATTAGTGGCGGCGCAAAAAGTAATGAGCGGTGAAGTCGACCACGCTATGAATATTGCTGGTGGATTACATCATGCGTTTCGAGGTCGTGCTGCAGGATTTTGCGTCTATAACGATATTTCTGTCACGATTGCCTACCTTCGTGAAGTATACGATGCCCGCGTGCTCTATATTGATACCGACGCTCATCACGGTGACGGAGTACAATGGGCGTTCTATGATGACCCTGACGTCCTCACAGTCTCTCTTCACGAGACGGGCAAATATTTATTTCCAGGGACGGGGAAAGTAACCGAACGCGGAGAAAATAAGGGTTATGGATACAGTATAAACGTACCGCTTGAACCATACACAGAAGACGACTCCTTCCTAGAGTGTTTATACGCGATTCTCCCAACTATTACGAAAGGTTTCAAGCCAGACATTATTATTAGTCAAAATGGCTGTGACGCACATTCTTATGATCCACTTACTCATCTCTCATGTTCGATGCGGACGTATCAAGAAATACCGAGATTGGTACACGAGCTTGCCCATCAATATTGTGAAGGTCGTTGGGTTGCCGTAGGCGGTGGAGGCTATGATATATGGCGAGTCGTACCGAGGGCATGGACGATGCTCTGGGCAGTAATGTCAGGTCAAACTCTCTCCAATCAGACTATTCCTGAACACTGGATCAATCGCTGGAAAGATAAAACCGATATCCCGCTACCTACTACTCTTTTAGATGACATTACGACATGGAATCCAATTCCCCGTCGTCCCGAAATAGAACAACAAAACAGACTAACGATAGAAAAAGCACTTCTACATGCCCCCAAAGGCTAGTAAGAAGTGCTTTCTTTGTAAGGAAGTTTAAAAGTCCGGTAAACATTACCGTCGAAATTTCTGTGTTGCGTTGCCTCTCCGCTGCTCACGTATTAATTTATACGCTCCGCTGCTCGATTCTGCCGCGCCTTGAACTTCTTGGCCCTGTTTATCCTCCTTTTAAACAGATTCATCTTCAAAATTTAAACTTATAATGGAACAATCCTACTTTTCGTAGGGCATTAAAGATAATAACGATGATGGGACCTAGAATCAACCCTTTTATTCCTAGAAGAGCAAAGCCTAAATAAATACTAATCAACGTTGCTATCGTACTAATCCCAAGGCTCTCACCTAAAATTTTCGGTTCGGCAATTCTTCGAATGACCGTTATGACGATAAATAACACAATCAATCCGATCCCAATCGACGTATCATCGTACAAAAATGAGTAGATTGCCCATGGAATGAGAACAGATCCCGTTCCGAGAATCGGGAGGACATCAACGATGACGATAATGAGCCCGATAGCAAATGGATACGGCGTTCCTATAATAAGTAGTCCCGCAGTAGCAAGGAAATAAATGAGCAACGATAAAATAAACTGAGCACGAAGAAATCCGATAATCGCTCGGTTTAAATCATGAAGCACTTGATCGACTTTCTTTTTCGTATCGTCTGAAAAAAGGTTCAAAAATCCGCGTTTTAGCCCAGGTAGATGCAAGGAAAACAAGAACAATGCAATTAAGAAGACGATCATGACAATTAAGAATCCAGGAATCCACGTAGCAACATCGAGCGAACCCCCTGCAATGGCATTGACTACACCGTTTGGTGCCGTAGTCATACTCTTTAACTGTTCTAACAGACTATCAATAATACCCTGATCCAAGTAATCAAAGTACTCCTTCATCTGGTTAAACCACTCGATGACGTAAGTAATATAGGTAGGAATAATTTGATACAGCTCAACCACTTGTTTGATGACGGTTTTGAATGTAAAGTACAGCAGAGTAGCCATTGCACCCATAAATATGAGGTATGTAATAACAACGGAAATCTGTCTATTTATCTTTCCTTTCATAAAAAACAAAACAATCGGTTCTAATAATACGGCAAACACGATGGCCGCCAAAAACGGAGTTACGATAGGAAATAAATAATAGATTACGACAACGGCCAATGCCGCGAAAAGCCACTTGCTTATGACGTGCATCGTTAAACCTCCTAAGTCAGTCACAAAATGTGACGTGGGCCTTCATAGATAAGCTATTATTGTGTGTTAGCCCTTTGTTTCGTTGACTGTCTCTCCACGACGCTATGCTGAAGAACTACCGATTGCGTTTCAACAGGTTCATTGTTCATATATTTCGTAAGAAGACGCATCGCTACGGCCCCGATATCGTACAAAGGTTGTGCCATCGTCGTTAACAACGGTCGGACCATGGAAGCAATTTGAATATTGTTGTATCCGATAATGGAAATATCGTCTGGTATATTCAATCCTAAATCCTGTGCGGCATGAATGGCTCCGACCGCCATCTCATCGCTCACACTGAACACAGCAGAAGGCCGTTGTTCTAATGCTAGAATCTCTTGCATAGCGTTATAGCCTGAATAGTATCGATAGTTCCCCATACGAACAAGAGATTCGTTAAATTCAATTCCTGCCTCTGACAAGGCATTCCGATAGCCCTGGAAACGTGCAAACCCCCCAAGCGGATCTTCGAGCGTAACAGCGATGAGTCCAATCTCCCGATGACCTTGTGAAATCAAATATTGAGTAGCATCATAGGCTGCTTGAGTATGATCAATGTTTACGGAAGGAAGCTGTTGGTGCTTGTCCACAGTTGCCGCAAGAACAACAGGCACAGGACTACTTTGAAAAACTTTCAGATGATCGTCTGTCACAATCCCGCCCAAAAAAAGCAGTCCATCTACTTGTTTTTCTAGTAAAGTATTAACCAAATCAATTTCACGATTCACGTTCTTGTCCGAATTACAAAGGATAATATTATAATGATACATATTGGCAATATCTTCTATTCCTCGCGTAATCTCTGCAAAATAATTACTTGATATGTCAGGAATAACGATCCCGACAGTCGTCGTTTTCTTACTTGCAAGCCCTCGTGCTACTGCATTAGGTCTGTATCCTAATCGTTCAATCGTTTCTAGCACCTTTTTTCTCGTACTTGGTTTTACATTAGGGTTACCATTGACTACCCGAGAAACAGTAGCCATAGACACTCCAGCTTCTCGTGCAACATCATAAATGGTTACTGTCATTGCTATCCTCCTACTCCGATCATCTTTATCGTAATAATACGATAAAATAAAGCAGGGTGCAACGCACCCTGCTAATTATTCCTTACAGATTTCTGTTGGATAATCCAATTACGATTCCTATCTCGAATCATAACGTACTCAAGATGATGTTGTTTACCTAAATCGTCATCAAGATAGGCTTCTACTTTCGCTTTGTCCATATCATATGATGTAATGCGTAATTGTTCATCAGAAAGATGTTGGATAGAGAACGTTTCGAACTCTGGGTTAGCCACAAGCCCTCTTCCCTTTTGCGTTAAGCTCCAGTCAACAGCTGCCGTTGCCAACTCATCTGCGAGACGATCATGCCAATTGAGACGGTAGTGCCCATAAATGGCCTCCGATGTCGCATAAGGCTCCACAAATATACGAACATTTTTCCCAGCAAGCTTTAACTGTTTCGTATGTTCGAATGGGCGAAAAAAATTATCTTCTGCTTTTCTAATCGCTTGGTAGATTTGCTCAACTTCTTTAGATGGAACGGTCATTCCGCCCAAAGTAGTCATTGTTTGATTGCTTTTTTCTGCATAAAACCATAGCCAAGCATACCCCATGAGAAACAAAGCGATAAAGATGAGAATTAGCTTGTTATACTTAAGAATAAATCGATTGTTCATTTGATCACACTCCCATACAAAGTATGATTAGTGTGACTCCCCGCTGTAATTTTATTCCTTCATCCTCTATCTGTACAATTGTGAATCTCTTAATCCCATCATAAAATCATTGAATTGTGGAATGTTGATCTGCTGATTCGCATCTGATAACGCAACAGATGGATCAGGATGAACTTCAATCATAACGCCATCTGCTCCTGCAGCTAAAGCGGCCTTTGCAGCAGGAAGAAGAATGTCACGACGCCCTGTCGAATGCGTAACGTCTACCATGACTGGAAGATGACTTTCTATTTTAAGAATCGGCACAGCCGATATATCTAACGTGTTTCTTGTCCACTTCTCGTATGTTCGAATACCCCGTTCACACAAAATCACTTGTGAATTACCGCTGGATACGATATATTCCGCTGCGAATAAGAACTCTTCTAACGTCGCGGCCATTCCACGCTTTAAAAACACAGGAACGTTAACGGAGCCAACCGCCTTTAATAAATCAAAGTTCTGCATATTACGTGCACCGACCTGAATGACATCTACGAAATCAAGCGCCATTTCAACATCAGCGGGATTCATAATCTCACTGACTACTTTCATGTTATATTCATCTGCAACTTTACGCAGTATGTGTAAGCCCTCTATTCCTAACCCTTGAAAATCGTAAGGTGACGTTCGAGGCTTGAACGCGCCTCCCCTTAGCAAGCGTACCCCTTGCCCTTTCATCGCGGCAGCAACTTCTCTTACTTGTTCATACGATTCCACTGAACATGGTCCAACAACAAGTGAAGTTTGACCATTGCCAATGATAACATCACCTACATTAACAATCGTATCTTTTGGCTGTCTTTTCCGGCTCACTAGAAGCGCTTTCTGCCTATCATCCTCTTCAATATCCATACACGCTTTGAAGATTTGCTTGAATAAATGGGTAATTTTTTGATCATCGAAAGGTCCGTTATTCGCTTTCAATAGCATGTCTAGCATTTCACGTTCCCGTACAGGGTCGAACCTGTATATTCCTTGCTTACCTTTTATTACGCCTATTTCCTTTGAAATCTCCGCTCGTCTACTTATCAACTCCAACAACTGCAAGTTGATCTCATCTACCTGACTTCGTAATTGATCCAATTGCTCATTACTCATCAGAACTCTCCTCTCTTAAACACGTTTTTAAGTATAAATCAAACGTAATTATAGCGTAATAATAAGGATAAGTCACGAAAAAGACGGACCACTGATGAAGTCCGTTTAAATGTAAATGCTCTATTGGATTACGTGTCGACTCATTTCATTAAACCATTCAGTTAAACCTTCTTTATCTTTTGGAAAAGAAAAGGATACGACTTCTGGAGGTGAACCTGGATTAACAATAAAGGAGGATGGGAACTCAACATGCTCTCCCGTTGATGATTCTATCCCCACAAGCTTCGATAAGATAATTGCCCACGTTTGGTCATTAGGGATGCCAACGAAAATATAGCGCCGATCAACTTCGAGCTTCATTTCATTTTCCACTATCGTAATCATTGCACTAGGATAAATCCATGTCGTATAGGGTTGTTCTATAAGTAGGTAGTCATCTACGGAAAGCAATCTGAATGTATACTCATGCGGGAAAGGGAGAACCTCCGATTCATCTGCAAGAACGATGGGTGAAGCAATGCTTGTCCGATTACCTTCTTCCCCAGGCAAGATCGGTAAGATCGGAAACATGTAAACTAATAGAAAAGCCATAACGGACGTTATCACCAAGGGAATAGCAGGAAATCCCAAAAAAGATCTTCTTTTCTCACCAGAGTTAGGTCCTAATCCGATTCTCTCAATCGTAGATACAAGTAATATCATACTTTTAAGCTCTTCTTTACATTCTTTACACTCCTGGATATGGTTCTGTAATAATTGGCGATTAATGGGATCAAGTTGTCTATCGACGTGAAGTTGGATTAACCGTTCATATTTATCACAATCCATTTTATTCATCCTTTACAATGAACTGACGTTCCTCTGTTGGATCTTATCTTTCAACATTTTTCTGGCACGGAAAAGCTGAGTCTTGACCGTCCCTTCCGGTATGTCAAGCTCTGAACTAATTTCTGCATACGATAGCCCGTCAAAATGCCTTAATACGATGACGTTACGATAAATTTCAGGTAAAGCCTCGATCGTTTGTTTTACCGTCTCCATCATCATTCGCTGCTCAACTTGTTCTTCAACAGAGGGCACAAGTAATGAAGGTGGCTCATCCGATTGCATGAAAGCTTCCTCCATAGCGATGAGGTTTAGGCTTTTCTTTCTCTTTATATCTCTGAATCGGTTCGTCATCATCGTCCTCAACCATGCTTTCAGCGATTTTTCGTAAACGTATAAATTAGATTTACGATGGGCTTGCCACAGCGTTTCTTGCGTTAAATCCTTAGCATCTTCTGAGTTGCCGGTGAGACGATAAGCTACCTGATATAAATAACGACTATGTTCGTAAATTCGTTCCATAAATTCTTCTGCATATGATTTTCTAATAGATGGATTACCTTCGTTTCGCATGAGAACCTCCTTTGAGAAAAGTACGGTTTTTAAAACATTGAAAATGTCATTAATACATAAACTTCGTAAGCAAGGAGTTTTTTGTGTCCGCACGTAAAAGAAAAAAGTTGATTTATTTTTTCTTTATCGCATTTGTATTCGGGGTTATCATGCATTAAACGTTTACAGGCCGAGTAATGGAAAGTTATAATTAAACAGTTGTAATGAAGAATGAAGAGAGGGGAATTGTGTGAGACGAAGTCATATTTACGTCATCTTATTATTTATCGGGATGCAATTATCGGGTTATGTCGTTCTTCCGATTATCGGTCTATTCGGTCTAACGAAGAATTCCAATCCGGTATTATTACAAACCGTCATGTTAAGCTATACGATCATTTCCTATATCATCGCCTTGGTTTTCTCGATCTATATTCTTCACCGTGATCGTAAAGATGGATACCGTTCTGTGTTGGGTGAAGGTACACCATATGGACTAGGTAAGGGGATTCTTCTCATTGTCAGTGGTTTTTTCCTCGCATGGGGGGCTCAAATCATCGCAGGTTTAGTTGAGCGTATGTTCTTTGATGTCGAAGCAGAATCAGACAATACAAAGATGTTTATCGATATCATTCGCGCTTACCCTATTTTTCTCCTAATCCCCGTTCTATTCGCTCCGATTTATGAAGAGATTGTGTTTCGCTTTATCTTACTACGCGTATTCATGAAAAAGATGAATTGGGTATTTGCCTCTCTTTTAAGTTCATTCATATTTGGTGCTGTACATTGGGAGTGGGAACATATTCTTATCTACTCGGCAATCGGACTCGTATTCGCTTGGCTGTATAAGAAGTCGAAACGAATTTATGTTCCAATTGCGGTACATTGCATTATGAACTCAGTCACTTTACTCGTTCAAATGAATCTTGAATCTATTCAGAACTTCCTTGAGAACCTACCACAGTAAACGATGAAATAAGCCAGCAATCGATGAGATTGCAGGCTTATTTTAATTGTTATCCTATTCTCTTTTAGAATCATCATTTCGCTAACGCCGTTTCGATCGCAGATGACGTAACATCGTAATGATTGGCAGTCCACGCAACGTTGCGGTCTTTGAAAAGAAGCAATTGTGGGGACTCATGTTTTACTTTAATTTCATCGGCAATAGCCAATGAAACGGGCCTGGACTCAATGACTTTTATAAGGTAAAACTCGATGTTATTTCCCTTCGATTTTGAAATGAACTTTTCGTATTGTTGATGAGCGGCAGCTGATATCGGACACGTCGTGCTATGTTTTAACATGAGCACTGATCTTCCTTCTGACTGTTCAAGTAAAGCATGAAATTGATCCATTGACGTTACTTCTTTGATCGTTGCCATTCCTTATCTCTCTCCTTAATTAGTTCTAACTGCATTATACAATGTAAACCAACAAATGAAAAAGAGACTAAACTAATGATTTTCATTCGTTTTACATGTATACTATTTCGTGTAACGAATGAAACCAGAGAGATAGAACAAGGGGGGAAGACATGAGAAACTTTCTACGTTTGAAATCATTTTTTATTAAGCACAAATGGTATTACGTTTTTGGAATTTTGACGATTTTATGTGTGGATATTCTGCAATTGTGGATTCCAAGAATTCTTGGGAAATTTACGGACGGAGTCAAGGATGCAACACTAACCAACTCGCAAATGCTAACTTATGCGGGATTGATTATTGTCGTAGCTACAGGAATGGTTATCTTCCGTTTTGCATGGCGTATGTTCATATTCGGGGCTGCACGGAATCTAGAATATTCCCTTAGAAATGATTTATTCGGCCAGTTCCAGAAATTGTCCACAACTTTCTTCAACAATCACAAAACTGGTGATTTAATGGCACATGCCACGAACGATATCAACGCGGTTCGAATGGCTGCAGGTCCTGGTATCATTATGATTGCAGATACGATTATTCTCTTAAGCGCAACGATCTTCATGATGATCACGACAATCTCTTTGAAACTTACACTTGTTGCCCTTCTCCCTCTGCCATTTATGGCGATTATTTCTGGTATCTTCGGTAGATCGATTCATACCCGGTTCCGACGAGCACAAGAAGCCTTCTCTAATTTAACGGACAAAGTACAAGAAAATATATCAGGTATGCGTGTCGTAAAATCATTCGTACAAGAAAAAGAAGAGATAAACAAGTTTACCGATGCTAACGCCCATAACGTTTCTCGTAATATGCAGGTCGTTAAAGTGCAAGCTGTCTTTAACCCGATTGTCCAGTTCATCTCCGGTCTCAGTTTGTTGATCGTACTTGCCTATGGTGGTGCCCTTGTCATCAATAATGAAATTACACTCGGTGAATTCGTCGCTTTTAACGCGTATCTTGGGCTGTTAACGTGGCCGATGATGGCGATTGGATGGGTAATTAACATTCTTCAACGTGGCTCGGCCTCAATGGCTCGTTTGAATGAAATCTTCACGACAGAACCCGAGATTGTTGATAATGAAAACACGATAAAACCGGTCTCAGAAATCAAAGGTAAGATTACGATTCAAGATTTATCATTTCAATATCCTGGATCGAATGAGATCGCACTTAAGGATATTTCGTTAGAAATCCCCCAGGGACAGACATTGGCGATCGTTGGAAAAACGGGAAGCGGAAAGACGACATTAACGAACCTTCTCGTTCGACTATATAACGTCGATCGCAATAAAATCTTTATCGACGACACGGATATACATGACATTCCACTGCAAACGTTACGAAGTCATATCGGTTACGTTCCACAAGATAATTTCTTGTTCTCGACTACGATTACCGAAAACGTTGGGTTCGGATTGGATAAATACACAGAAGAACAAGTGACAAAGGCGACAGACGATGCACAAGTGTTGGATAATATTGTTGCATTTCCACAAGGATTCGATACGTACCTTGGCGAACGAGGTGTTACCCTTTCTGGTGGTCAGAAACAGCGTGTCTCCATTGCTCGTGCACTGATTAAAAATCCAAGCATTCTCATCCTCGATGACAGCTTATCTGCTGTTGATACGAAGACAGAAGAGGCCATTCTAGAACGGTTGAAGCGGATTATGGAAAACAGAACGAGCATCATTATTGCTCATCGTATCTCAACATTAAAAGAAGCCGACCAAATCGTCGTTCTTGATGATGGACGCATTATAGAAAAAGGAACACACGAAGAATTACTGGTACTAAAGGGCGAATACTATGAGCTTTATCGAAAGCAATTATTAGAAGAAATGATTGCGAATCATTAAGGTACCCACAAAAGTGAAGAGTGCCTTCGTAGCAAGATAATGCTTCCGAAGTGTTTTTCTCACGAAAAACTTTACCGATTTCTTTTGCGGGGGCCCGGAAAATACTTATATTAAGGAGCCAACTACATGTCTAATATCCATGATGAAGAGAAACTAGGCAAGGCCTACGACTCGAAATTAATGAAACGGCTTCTATCATATGCAAAGCCTTATAAATGGCTACTTATCCTATCGATTGTACTACTGATGCTTATAACGGCTGCCGATCTTACTGGTCCTTATCTCATCAAGGTTGCGATCGATGATCATATCAATGCACTCGATCATCCAATGGTAGCGTTTGATGAGAAGTCCGCACCGGATGAACCCAGTGTCAAGTGGTACGTTGAAGGGAAATCGTTAATACGGAATGATCACTTAGATAATATTCCAACCGATCCTTCAAGTCATTATCAAATTAACGAGATAAACAACAGTCATTATCTTATTAATGGACATTTCAGTGACGAAGAAGCAGCTTCTCTTCGTCTTCAAGATTCAAGTGATGTGACATCTGTCGTAACATCTGATGGTACGACGTATAGTGCGAATCGTTTAACAGATGAAGGAGTAAAAGACTTCCGACAACAAGATGTTGCTGCATTAACACGAATTGCTTCGATCTTTTTAGTTATATTAACTGTTGGGTTTGTTTTAAACTATACCCAAACGTATACCCTACATTTTTCAGGTCAACGTATCATTTATAGCATTCGTCAGCAAATATTTTCACACCTGCAGAGACTACCACTGAAGTTTTTCGATAAAAATCCAGTTGGTCGGTTAGTAACAAGAACGACGAACGATACGGAAGCACTAAACGAAATGTATACGAATGTCCTCGTCAACCTTTTTAAAGATGTGTTCATTCTCGTGGGAATTATGGGAATCATGCTTTCATTGAACGTGAAGCTTGCCCTACTCGCTTTCCTCACATTACCGTTAATTATTTTTGCTTCATGGATTTATAAAAAGGTTGCACGAAATGCTTTTCGAGAAGTACGCACACGACTAGCACGAATTAACGCCTTCTTAAGTGAAAACATTTCAGGAATGCGTATTGTGCACGTATTTAAGCGTGAAAAGCAACAGTTCGAGCTTTTCGATGAGATTAATAAATCTCACTTTAAGGCCGGAATGAAAGAGCTTCAAGCCTCTGCGATTTTCCGCCCGTTAATGGACTTAATTTACGCACTAGGTCTGGCAACATTAATTTGGTTTGGGGGTAGAGATGTAATCGGGGGAGCGTTGGAATTCGGTGTACTTTACGCGTTCATCGATTATATCAATCGATTCTTCCAACCGATTAACGACATGACGGAGAAATATACGATCATGCAATCAGCAATGGCTTCGTCTGAACGAATCTTCATGTTACTTGATGAGGAAGATACGATTCCGAACCCTACTGAACCTACGCCGGTTACTAGATTCAAAGGAGAAATTGAGTTTAAGAATGTATGGTTCGCCTACAACGATGAAGATTGGGTGTTACGAGATGTAAGCTTTAAAATATCCCCGGGAAATATGGTCGCCTTCGTTGGAGCGACAGGGGCTGGTAAAAGCTCCATCATCAATCTACTATCTCGATTCTACGATATTCAAAAAGGTAGTATTACTATAGATGGTGTCGATATTCGAGAGTATGATAAAGACGAACTTCGCCGAAATATCGGTGTCGTGCTACAAGACGTATTCTTGTTCACTGGTGACATTAAGTCGAATATTCGTTTAAATAATATCGAAATAACGGATGAACGGATCAAAGAAGTCGCACGATATGTCAATGCAGAAACGTTCATTAATCGTTTACCAAATGGCTATGACGAAGAAGTAAAGGAACGTGGTTCGACCCTTTCCGCTGGTCAACGTCAGCTTCTCGCGTTTGCCAGGACTCTCGCTTTCAATCCCGCTGTACTCGTATTGGATGAAGCGACATCGAACATTGATACTGAAACAGAATTGTTAATTCAAGATGCGATGAAGAAGGTTTCTGAAGGCCGTACAACGATCGTCGTTGCCCATCGTCTTTCCACGATTCAACATGCTGATAATATTATCGTCATGCATAAAGGAAAAATTCGTGAAGCTGGTACACATCAGCAGTTATTGGAGCAGAATGGTCTCTACTATAAGTTGTATCAGTTGCAATATAAAGAATCTCTTCAAGAAGATAATTCCAAGCTTGACTCAATGGAAAACTCAAAGGTCTCTATATAGAGCCTTTGAGTTTTTTTGTAACTCGTGTATGTTTACGAAGGCATATCCATGCTCTATTAACTCTTGTGATTAGGATATTATGAGCTTTCGTACATTTATAATCCCATTATTTTGGGTCGCATTTAGCCATTAGCAATAATGAAAGTGGTCTACCTGTAATCGGGTGTATGGGTTCCTTACAATGATGAAGGTTGAATCCAGCAACTTGTAGCTCATTCAACCAAGAACCCATTGTGCGGAAATACCAAGGCATTGCAGCTTTGTATCCTTCTCCCATCCCAGTAAAAGATTCTTCTCTCCAGCCATTCTCATATCGATCATGTTGAGCCAAATTAAATGGGTGTAGTGTATGAATAATTATAACGCCATTAAACGATAGTATTGTAGAAAGCGATTGTAATATTGTTGTTATTTCTTCAGATAGAAGAGAAAAATTGCAAACAACTACATCAAATTCACATCCTAATTGAGATGGATTTTTGCAGAAGTCCAAATAACTTAAATGGTGAAAGCTTCCCCCTCCAGCAGACTGTGCTTTTTCAACAAGTTCTTTACTCCCGTCAATCCCTACAACTTCAATCCCTTGTTCATTTAAAGCACGAGCGAGCCATCCCTCACCGAAACCCACATCCAAGACTTTACTTGGATTTAAAGAGGTTACTTCAGTCAACACTGCACGATCAGTAGAAACCTTTCTGCTTTCTATTTGCTTCTCACGAACTGACTGCGTCCAAGCTTCAGCATTAGTAATCCAACTTTCTTCTAATTGACGTTCTAGATCTTTCATATTAGACCTCCATTGTGAATAAAATCCATTCTTTTAATGATTTCGATATATAAATTTTCTCCAGTAGAACGGAGCGCATCCTAATCCTCGATCAATTTGGTGTATCCCGTTCTTTCAACTAATAATTCCGGTAACGCGAAGTCTCCTCAATGATCCCCCCATTCCAGAAACGACATCTTCCTTCGGAGGTGTCATAAGGTATTTACCTTCCATAAACTTTCTCAGCATAGATTGAGTATTAGTGTAATTTTACACTTATACGTCAATTGTAGCAATATTAATTTCCTCCTTCTGTTCTCATATTGTATAATCGTTTAAAATAATCAATATGAAAAGAGGTGACTTTTCCACTGTATATTGCGAATGAGGCGAGCTTGTTTCTTATAGAACTAATAAAGAAACGAAAGAAATATGGAGTCCGAATTGGTTACGATGAGAAGAGCACTTGAGGAAAGTCTAGGTTTAAATTAACTCTGGATGAGTTAAACCATGGTGACTTTGTGGAAGAATTGAATGGTTTAACATTTATTTATGGGAAGGAAGTCGAATCCCATATTCATCGCCTACAAATAACATACGAAAGCGGTAGATTACTGTTATACGATACCGACAGTACACGCTAACTAGTCAATTGTAAAATCAACAAACTCATCAATAAGAACAGCTCTGCAGGCTCTAATATTCTAGATATGTTTTTTAGCTAAGGACTTTTTTATTGACCATACAAAAGCGATTTGCTATACTAATTTCAATTTAAAACCAAAGGAAAAAGCATTGAGAAGAAGGAGTAGCCAAAAGTATACTTTTATAGAGAGCCTCGGTCGGTGAAAAGAGGTAAAGATTATTTTGGTGAACATGGTCTTTGAGCTGCATATCGAAAGCGTTAAGCGAGTAGGTTATGTCGGGGTTTGCACCCGTTACCAAGCAAAGGATATAAGCATCAATTATGCCGTATCCTATGGAGGTCGTTTTCGTGAGAAGACGTCGAATTTGGGTGGTAGCACGGGCGCATAAGCTCTCGTCCCTTTTAACGGGGATGAGGGCTTTTTTATTTATTGAGGAGGAGATGGAGATGACTAACATTTTTATTGGTGGGGCGTTTCCCTATGCAAATGGCTCGCTTCATATCGGGCACATTGCTAGTTTGCTTGGGGGAGACATATTGGCTAGGTATTACCGTTTAAAGGGACATCCTGTATTATATGTTGCTGGAAGCGACTGTCACGGCACACCCATATCGGTTCGGGCACAAGAAGAAGGTGTGAAACCGAATGAGATTACAAACCGGTATCACACAGAATTTGTAGAATGTTTTAACAAACTCGGATTTACCTATGATTTATATACAAGAACAGATAGTGCAACTCACCGTAGCATCGTGCAAGAAATATACGCTGACCTCCATCAAAAAGGATTCATCTATGACCAAGAAGTAGATCAGGCGTTTTGCGAACCATGTAACAGGTTCCTTCCTGATCGATTTGTTGAAGGAAGATGTCCTCATTGCGACAGTCTAGCACGGGGAGACCAATGTGATACTTGTTCAACGATATTAGAACCGACAGATGTGGTGCAACCGAAATGTAAGCTTTGCAAGAATACACCGATTAGAAGAAAAACGGTTCAACAGTATTTTGCTTTATCCAAATTCCAATATGAACTAAAAGAATGGTTGCAAACGAGACAAGGATGGAGAGAAAATGCAATCAAATTCACGACAAAATATTTAAGCGAAGGCCTTCCAGACCGGGCTGCCACACGTGAATTGGATTGGGGAATTGACGTACCGCTTGAAGGATATGAGGGAAAGAAAATCTATGTGTGGATTGAAGCGGTGTTAGGGTACTTGTCAGCATCAAAGGAGTGGTCACAAAACGGAAAAGGTAATTGGGAAGATTTTTGGGGAATCGACGTATTATCACATTACGTACACGGAAAAGACAATATTCCGTTTCACTCTATCATTTTACCATCACTATTGTTGGCGACCGGAAATCTTCACTTGCCTGACCGAATCGTGTCAAACGAATATGTGACGCTTGAGGGTAAAAAAATATCAACAAGCAAAAATTGGGCAATTTGGGTGCCAGATATTTTAGAAAGGTACGATGCTGATTCGATTCGGTACTTTTTGACGGTGAATGCACCAGAAAAAAAAGATGCTAATTTTTCGTGGAGAGAATTCATTTATAGCCACAACGCCGAACTGCTTGGGGATTTTGGGAATTTAGTCAATCGAACCCTCACGTTCGTGAATAAATTTCATGAAGGTAAAATAAAAGGAAATGTGGTGGATGAAGGAATAAAACAGAAGGTTGAAGCTTTATACTTCATTGTCGGTAAACTAATAGAACAGTCTCGATTCAAAGAGGCAATTGAAGCCGTATTTGATTTAGTACGAAAAGGCAACAAGTATTTTGATGAACAAAAACCGTGGATCTCAAGGGAACAGAATCCAGACGATTGTGAAAAGTCTATTTCCACATGTATCTATATTATTGCAAACTTGTCTAATCTTTTGGAACCCTTCTTACCGTTTACAACTGAAAAAATTCGTATATTTTTAGAAATTAACGAACCTAAATGGAAGCCGATAAAACTAGAAACTGAGACAACTGTTAAAACTTTGTCAGTTTTATTTGAACGAATTGACGTTAAACAAATCGAAATAGAGAAGGAGAAGTTATTACGACAATGAAATGCATTTAAACGGGGCAGCCATAACGGCACACCCCGTTTTACGGTTTCTTATAGATTGTTATCCTTGATTTTTTAGTGTAGGTTGGGCATTGTTATTTACGATTCGTCCTACCCCGTTCCCCGAACGACATATTGTTGATATTTATCATAATCACTACAATCACATTCCATTGTTAACATCGTACCGTTATGTTCATAGTCAGTCGATAGGACATGGGCGTGTTCATTAAAGTAGGAGATTAATCGTCCCTGATCGAAAGGGATCAACATTTCACATTGAACATACCCTTTGAAAATGTGACCGCTTATCAGTTGGAGCAATTCATCTATTCCAATCTTTTGTTTAGCAGATAAATATACACCATCGTTATCAATGTTAGGAATGTCTTTCTCAATTAAATCTGCTTTATTGTAGGCGTAAATAAAAGGAATATTGTCAATCCCAATCTCTTTTAACGTCTTATTTGTAACGTCAATGAGTTGTTGATAATGTGGATTAGAGTAATCGACAACATGTATGAGCAAATCCGCTTTTGCAACTTCTTCGAGTGTTGAGCGAAAAGCCTTAACGAGATGATGAGGTAATTTATTAACAAATCCTACAGTATCCGATAGTAGAGATGATCTGTTATCAGGTAATTTAATATTTCTAACGGAAGTTTCGAGTGTGGCAAATAACATATCCTTTTCAAAAACTTGCTTATTTACAGATTGATTATATATTTCCAGCATGGCATTCATAATCGTTGATTTTCCCGCATTGGTATACCCAACTAAGGAAACGACAGGAACTCCACTTCTTTGACGCTGTTTACGCTGTGTTTCACGTTGTGCAACGAGCGCCTCTAATTCTTTTTTTAAAGAATTAATCTTTTCCTCCACTTTTCGCCGATCAAGTTCTAGTTTTGTCTCTCCTGCACCCCTGTTTTTCAAGCCTGATCCTCCACCTTGACGACCTAAAGCTTCACGCCTTCCAACTAAACGAGGAAGCAAATACTCAAGCTGAGCAACTTCAATTTGGAGTTGCGCTTCTCTCGATTTGGCACGCTCGGCAAATATATCAAGAATTAACATCGTACGGTCGATTACTCTACTTTCTAACTTTTCTTCAAGATTCCGAATCTGGGTAGGTGATAACTCATCATTGAAAATAACGATATCGGCTTCAACCACATTAAGCAGATTCACTACCTCCCCAATCTTACCAGTCCCCATATAATGGGCTTTATTTACGCGACTTAGATTCTGGGTGGCCACACCTACAACCTCTACATCACGCGCAGCAGCTAATTTCTCTAATTCTTCCATTGAGTATTGGAAATCAGCTTGATTATTAAGATTTACTCCTACAATTATTGCTTTTTGTTTACGTTCCATTATTACATTCCTCCATAAACTCGAAATTAAAAAAACACAAGCTCCTTGCCTGTGATAGAGTAATCATCATGTAATGCTATCTATAATTAAATAAAGACAACAAAAAGAGGAAGATTTGTCTCTCCCTCTTTTGACGTATATAGGGTTTCCTTAGAAATAGGCAGACCAATCCCGATTACCCTGCCCACAGGCAGAGCCTTTGTTCACTATTCAATTAGTGTAGACAAAGCTTCCAATCGGAGTTTAATGAATTTCAAGGTAAACCCCTCCGTTCTTTCAAAGTTGAATTTAGTTTAACATAAGTTTCTGATTATTTCAATTTCCTTTCGGACAAAAGTCATTTATTTAAGGTTGTCTCATTAATATTTCTCTGTTATAGCTCCTAAGATTGCTGTTTTGACGTAACTCTGACCATCAAGTTCCCGCGCAGATTCGGTTCACTAAGATCTTCTTGGTCATGAACCATGTGCAAAAAGAATGGTTGGTTAATGATAGAATTAAAACCACGACGTTGTAATTTACGAATAAGATGATCTTCTTTGCTAAAAACCATCGTAGTTAATTCATTTGAAGTCTCCCTCATACGCTTGCATTAAAGTTTTTATGTCAATTTTAGTCTTTGTTTGGAGCAATGCTTTCATAACTCTTTCTGATTTCTCTGGATCGGGGTCGCTTACCATCTCGGTTAGAGTGGTAGGAATAATTTGCCATGACACGCCATACTTATCTTTCAGCCAACCGCACACTTGAGCCTTTTCGTCTCCGCCTTCGGAGAGCCTTTCCCAATAATAGTCCAATTCTTCTTGATCCTCACAATTGACGACAAATGATATTGCTTCTGTGAATTTGAATTGCGGACCGCCATTTAATGCTACGAATTCTTGTCCTTCCAGTTGAAATTCCACGGTCATTACTGTTCCCTCTGGTATCCCGTGAATTTCATGCTTTCCATAGCGAGTGATTCTTCCGATCTTGGAATTTTTAAAGATAGAAGTGTAAACCTTCGCAGCCTCTTCGGCTTGTGTATCGAACCACAAGTTTGGTGTGATTTTTTGGATTTTGTTTTTCATAATTTTTTCCTCCGTAATTTTTATTTTCAAGCTTTGATTCATGACCTATCGCCGTTAGTTGAATAACTCAAGCCATTTCGGATAATCAAATTCCCTTCTAATCGGATCAAAGTTGAATGGGAAATTCTCTCCGATAATCGGTATTTAATAACCGACATTAATGAGGATGTGATTATGTTTTAACTCGTATGAGCGAATCTTTAACGGAATATTGTCCATTCGCTCCCATGCATTCAAATTGAGCGTTATCATTCCGTTATCGTAAGTAAGATATGGCGGTTGGTTAAATATCTCTTGATTTAAATATTCCACATTCACAGGCTCAACCTTCTCTACTTTCATAATAAGCGATCGATCATTTGCTCTAATTGGGTATAACTCGATTAGAAATTCAACAGATGCTGTTATAAAATGCTTTTTCACAGTCGCTTCTCCTGTAATTTCAATCGCCTCTTCATCAATTTTTACTTCCGTGTTATGGATCATTGGATGATTATCAATCATTTCCTCTATCATCGCTTCCTCGATAGAGATAGGTATTGAGATCGTGATCGCAACATAAAACAACCCAATAGTCGCTACAGCAATAAGTGTCAAGCTAACGATTGGGTGAATAGAGCGCCTCCCTTTTCTCCCTCTTATTAAATTGACGATTCCAATGATTATGATGACAAAGCAAGCTGCAGCAATAGTACCAAACAGAATAAGTATAAGTGCACCCCCCTTAACTAGAAGTACTGATTCGGAAATCTTCCCTTCATCTCGTAAACGCTCGAATGTTAATCAATTTTCCACTCATCTTTTCGTACTCCTCTTATATCTCAATCTGTTTAATTTAACTCCGAGTCATCTAGTCCGAATAATTTAATTTATCCTGCCTCTACAGTGAGTATGAATCCAGCTTCCTCGAGATGGTACCATTCATCTTCACCGTCACCGTAAAGGTGAACATCGTTCTGATAAACATCCATCACTAAGGGAATACCGTAATAGTAAAATGTGTATGTTTCCATTATTTCTCCAAGTTCGATAGGTTTACTCTCTAGCTTTTTCGCAACAGTAAGAGAAGCAATCTTAGATTGGACTCGGAAAGCATTAAATTGAACGTACTGGTCACTACGTTTTACAGCTCCACTGTCTGCCATTTTGGCAATTAATCCTTGATGTTGAACATAATCAGGCTTTGGCATAAATGCCTTCCCTATCATATGTATGCTAGGGTCGACTTCAAAAAACAGTTCAGATCTACCAGCTTCAATGACTCCTCGGTTCACTACATGAATCTGATAATATTGATCATCATCATAAAATTTATATATGTATTCTCCTACATCGGACTGATAACCACTGGGAAAACCAACTGCTCCTACTGATCTAAAATATAATAAATTATTCATATTACGCAGAAATAATGGATCATCTATTGTCGTTTCAATCGGATCTCCTTCATATCTTGAAATCGTCATCTTAGTCCATTCGGTGTTTTCTCTTAACTTTTGTAACCAAGGATATTCCTTTAAAACACTATTTACTTGATACAGAGGTTGAAGTTGTTGCTTTTGTTCTTTGACTAATTCCTCTAATGCTTGGATTTGAGATTTCTGTTTTTGGACGGTTTCTTGCAATTTCTTAGATTCTGACTGAAACGTATTCATTTGTTTGTTTACTAATTCATCATTTTGACAGCCTGAAATATAGACTGATAAACCAATAAGTAAAAGTAATATTTTCACGGCTCACCCCAATTTATTACATATTATTAATAGACGTAATAAAATCAAAAAGGTTTCAATGAAATAAGTGAGGGTAAACAACCTTATTTCTTAAAACATATATAAATGTTGAATCCGATGTCCTTCGTTCAAAAAGAGACTACCAATAATAAATTGGTAGTCTCTTTGAAGTGGGTTAAAAAATCTTGGCATATACACACGTATCTCTTAATTCATTACTATCTGCAGATAAGCTTTCGCTTCTTAAGACTCCTTCTAATGTGAAGCCTAATCTCTCAGGAATGGCAGAGCTTTTCGTATTTCTCGTATCACATCGAATTTCTAACCTCCGAGCCTTTAACTCTTGTACAGCGTAATGACATATCCCTTCAGCAGCCTCTGTCATATATCCCTTTCCACTGAATCGGGAATCAATCCAATACCCAATTTCGAACTTTCGCACCGACCAATTAACTCTATGTAGTCCAGAAGAGGCAACCAATTGCCCTGAATCTTTCAAGAATACGAGCAATCGTAAGTCCTCTCTTTTTAAAAATTTAATATGCGCTTCACTAATATTCGCTTCTATATGCGCTTCCCTAATATTCGCTTCTACATCCGCTTCGGATTGTTCTATATGTGCGAAAGGCATCCAAGGCTTTAATTCCGACAAAGAAGCGTTAATCGCATCGTACACGGCTTTTCCATCTCCTGGCATTGGCATACGGATAAGCAATCTCTCTGTTGTGAACTCTGTTGGAAAATCTACTAATATTGGATTCATATAAAACACTCCCTTTTTCTATTTATCTACATCCGTAATGTAATCATATTACCCGATTCATATCTACGTAACCCACGATAAAACGTAAACATAGCAAGCAAAAAGAAAAACAATACAGCAAATATCATCTGACCGAAGAAACTCCATGAGAAGTTACTGAAAAACGCAACCGGCAACGAACTAACAAAACCAGCAGGTATAACTACGAATAACACGATCCTTGTAAAACCGTGAAAAATATCGATCGGATACGTCGTAAATGTAATCATCGCCATGAAGATCTGATTCAACAGCCCCTCAGAGTTTCCAAAGTAAAAGGCTAACGATTGGCTAATGATAAAGACGCTAATGAACAAGATTCCCACTAACAATTGTGCCAACACATACTTGGCTAACAAAGAAAGACTCACTCCCCCAGCCAAGAAAAAGACGATCCAAGAAAATAGATAATCCCCCCAGGCTGAGAAATTCATACGGCTAATCAGCATATGAAGCAGAACATTCTTCGGCATCGTTAAGTAGAGATCGACCTGCCCGGTTGCAATCATAGAAGACACACGAAGTGAGTTTCCGAATAAAGCGATCACCCAGCCGAATCCACCTGCGCTAATTCCCCATAGTAAAAGAATATCTCTTAACTCCCATCCATTGACGACGGGAAATTGCGTGAAATAAATGCCCCAGAAAGCAATCCACACGCCGTTGTTGATCATCATAGTAATCATCTGGGTGAGAAAACTCGCGCGAAATTCCATCGCGCCTTGCCAATTGATCTTCCAGTAGTACCATACGAATCGTAACGTGCTAGCCACCGTTGACATTGAGTCTCTTCACCCCCATCTGAAAAATCGTCGTCGTCACAATCACAAAAACGAGGATCCATATCCACTGTCCCACTAAGGCATTCAGTAAGCTATTTGACGATGTACCGACCGCATGAATTGCAGGAATATAAATGATATTCTGAAAGGGTAAGGCTAACGCGATCTGTTCAAGCCAGCTCGGAAAAATATCCAACGGAACCATCATCCCGCCTAAAATCATCACCAATCTCGAGTAAACGAGCTCATAGCCTTGAACTTCCTCCACCCAAAACGAACATAACGAGATTCCCATCATGATCAAAAAGTGTAACGTGAACGCACCAAAAACGAGTAAATACGTAACGGGCAGCGTTAGCCATGTCCAGTCGATCCCACCATACAACGTTAAGATTAATAGTCCCCCGACGCAAAGATTAATAGTAACTCGAATTAGTGCCTCCGCCATGTAGCCACAATAATTGTAACCAATATAGCTCAAAGGCCGATTTAGAAAATATGCGACATCACCGTTTTTCACTTCTTGTTCCACTTTAAACGCTATCCGTGGGACGGCCATGTAAATTGCTTCCGTAATAACCAAATACCATAGCAGCTTCTGGAGCGTATATCCGGCAATCAGTTCTTTTCCTGTGACAGAATAGGTCGTTTCCCATAGCTGAGTGAAGACAAATAGAATAAGTAAAAGGAAGACGGATCTCATAATAAAATCTATAATATACGCGAAGTGGTTGGATAACGTAATACGGAAAACAGCAGAATATTTGGCGACCTTCGCTTGGACAATCATAAATCTCGCATCCAACATCCTATAACCTTCTACTTTATCCGGTCGTAAATTCCTACCGTGATTCAAGCTCTTCATGTACTTCCCCTCCCTCCGTCGAAGGACCTTGTGAGTAGATATTCGTAATAACCTGCTCCATTGTCGGATCTTCAATCGTAATGTCTTCAACACGGTAGTGTTCGATTAAATAGGACAGCACATGCTCGATCGTCTGCTTGCTTAAATCGATCTCCAACTTCGTTCCCATTCCCTTTTGCTTCATAATGTGAACACCTTCCATTGGTATGGAATCTAGAACACTTGTGAGCTTCAGGTTAACGATTTTATATTTCAAATAATCCCTCTTCATGACACGAACGTTGTCGTCGAAAATGATTCGTCCGTGGTTGATTACAACCGCCCGTTTGCAAAGTTCCTCCACATCACCAGCATCGTGTGACGTCAGGAATACCGTTACTCCTTCTTTTTCATTCAACTCCCGAATAAGTGCGCGTATTTTCTGCTTTACCACAACGTCCAACCCAATTGTCGGTTCGTCTAGAAAAATGACACTTGGTCGATGCAATAGTGCCGCTGTAATCTCACAACGCATTCTTTCCCCGAGCGAAAGCTTACGAACTGGAGTATCCATATACTTCGCTAAGTCGAACTGTTCGACAAGCTGGTCTCTTCGCTCGACATAATCTTGTTGTGGAATTTCATAGATCCGTGCCATGAGATCGAATGTATCGCTTGGCGGCAAATGATACCATAGCTGCGATTTCTGACCAAATACCGTACCAATGCGATAGGCAAGCTTTTTCCGATGCTTCCATGGAACGTGTCCGAGTACGGTTGCCTCTCCGGAAGATGGATGAAGAATACCCGTTAGCATCTTAATCGTTGTTGATTTACCTGCGCCGTTCGGTCCGAGAAAGGCGAGCATTTCTCCAGCCTCTACGGTGAGGTTCAGAGGCTGTACGGCTACTTTTTCCTCATACGTTGGTTTAAACAGCGACGACAAGCTCCCTCGTAAACCTGGCTTTTTCTTCTTGACTTGAAATGTTTTACTTACGTTTTCTACTCTTATGATTGACATTGGTTTATCCGCCTCCTCTTAAACATTTATTTCTGTAAACGATGTATCACATAAATCCATAAACGCTTTAAACAACGAAAGCCTCTGCAGCGAGTTCCGTTGTTTCCGGAACCTGCCGCAAAGGCTTTTCTCCTTACGGTGTAACGTGTGACACTAAATTCTTAGCATCAACATAGTCGTCGATATCGCTCGGACCAGTCCGACCCAGTGGATCGCGGAACCCTAGATATCCTTCCAATTAATAGATTATATTACCTAATAGTCTGTCCCTATGCAATAGTTATTTTATTAAAATGATCAATTCGCCCATATTTAATTTGCTTATCTAGTTTAGGAGCAAACTTCACAATTAATTTTTCAACATTTTCGCTTTTTTATATACTGTTTTTAGCAACTCTCTCTTTCATCTTCTCTGTAAATTTGTTCGATTCTCCTCTCGGTATACTGAGGCAGCTCCATTTGTCATTCTTAATGATCTTACCAAGATAAACAATTTGCCCAATGTGATAGGAATAATGAGAAATCTGCCTCTGGAGTGCTTCCAAAACTAAGTGAGGTTCACTTCGAATATGTACTGTTTTTACAATATCTTCATCTTTTAATTCCGAAATGGTATGGAAAAGTGCCTCCCATCCTATGTTCCATGATTGTAGAAGACTTTCTTTTGAATGGTATCCTCCTACAAACTCCTCGTCCCTGTTTCGATCAGGCTTTTCTCCGTCAGAAGTTAAGAATGAAGTAAATCTAGAAATCATGTTTCCACTCATATGTTTTACTAGTAAAGCAATACTGTTAGATTCACTATTCGGAGAGTAATGTAGTTCCTCATAATTTAACTGTGAGATTGCACCATCAGCGAGTTTTTTCATACTTCTTAAACTTGCATTCACACTATTTAAGTACGCTCGTTCCGTATTCAATTTACTCACCCCATGTCAATTATTTAATTTTTCATCTGAACTAATTAGTATTTGCACTAAACATGTTAGTCTAGTAAGTTCATTCATAATCGAATTTCCCACGTTTCTCCTATTAAATCATGACCGAAGCTATGGTGTTTATTCTCAGCAATTCGTTCGAATCCTAAGTTTTCGTATATGTATCTTGCGGATTCCAACACACTATTTGTCCATAATACGAGTCTTTCGTAGTTGTGACTTTTCGCAAATACTATACATTCTGAGACTAAATAAGTCCCTAGACCTAGCCCTCTAGCTTTAGGTTCTACGAACAATAATCGTAATTTCGCGACAGTATCGCTTTCTTGAACGACAAAGACTGACCCGATAATCTCTCCTTCCATCTCAGCAATCCAACAGCGCTCATTCTCGGGGTTATAATTGGTAATAAATTCTGAAGTGATCCCCGCTACTAGTGCTTCAAAATGTTCATTCCAACCATATTCCTCATAGTAAAGCTTTCCATGTCGATACGTGATCCATCCCATATCTCCAGGTTGATGGGACCGAAGGACGAATGGAACAGATGGTTTATTCGTATTCATGATTTTCACCTTAACCTTCCATAGCTTCTGCTAACTCGACAAGCTTGTTCATCGTTTTCCAGTTACGAACGGTCGCCGGAACATCCAGCTTCTGAAGATTGTTCGCAAGCTTAGAATTTCGGATATTTTGACGGAATAAAAGGTAGACATTCTTTCCTTCGATCTGGTAATCGTCGCTTTCGCTCTTGTATGCACCTAACCGTTCTACCCCTTCCTTCGAAGGAGCATTAAGCATTAGAGAAACATAGAGACTCTCTCCTTCAGACGATGCTTCCGCTTCTGATACTTTCTCATCAGAGAATGGACAATTTCCGATTATCTGTTTCAGCTCCGCGGTCGTTCTCAAAACAACGCTAACAGAATAACCGAATACCGCCTTGATTTCATGCTCGATTCGCTTTTGAAGTGATTCTTCCCCATCGTTCGACGCAAACAGGACATTACCGCTTTGAATATACGTTTGTACCCGATCAAAGCCCATCGATTCAAACATTCGCTTTAGTTCGGCCATCTTGATCATATTCTTTCCACCAACGTTAATCCCACGTAATAGCGCTATGTATATCGTCATATCGGTACCTTCTCTACTATTTTTCTAGTGTCATGTTCAAAAATCCGTTTAAACTCCTCGATTGTCCGCTCCTATCATTCTTTCCGATTTTATCATAAATCGTACCACTTCCCAAAATGAATATCTCGTTATAATCCAAGAATGTATGAAGATCATCAAGAACAAGGATATTTTTCAGAAGAAGTTATTATCGATGCCATTCGAGCATTACACGAAGAGCTTATCTTTGATAGAAAAACAATGAATGGAAACTACACCTTATCCGAATCAACCTATTTACTTTACGAATTAAAGAATGGTCGTAAACTCGTACGGGAATATCATGCTCGTGACAATGAGTATAAGAGAACGAACAATGATGTACTTAACGTCGATGACGCGACAGTAGATCGAATAAGAATTACTGTAAACGGGCCTATTTCTAAAAATGTGGCGATCGTTGATCCTACTGAGATGAAAGAAGCATTGAAGATTTTACAAGAAGAGATTAACAATGAGTCGTATGAAGACCTCATCTCGAAGCGTGCCGTTCTATCTACTATTGAGATTTTGTTAGAGAGTGACACCATAATAAATGTTCCAGAATTCGTAAGTATTCACTTCAACTAATCGAATGTTAACGAACAATAGACCGCTGGCTAAACGCCAAACGGTCTATTATTCATTTAAACTAGTAAATTGATTATCCAATAGTCTGTCGATCTGCAATAGACTTTTTATAATTGGATTTCCCACGTTTCTCCTACCAAATCAGACCGAAGCTATGGTGCTTATTCCCAGTTATTTCTCTATAATCTCGCTTTCCCATCTGAATTTATAAGTTTTTGCACTAATCGAGTTAGTGTTTTCTTTTCTACAAATGGAGCGAGTTCAACAATGTTTTCAGCTGATATATCGATAATATCAACTTTTTCTACCCATTCTGAAGCTTTACTTCTGCCAATAAACGGAATGATGTCCATCACTTTCTCCATCGATAAGGAAACAGTAGAACTTTGCTCGAGTAGTTTACCTAACGTTTCCTTGTTTGTAAAAGGTGCGAGATCAGTCATCTGTTCCCAATTAACTTCTTTTCCCTCGTTAATAAATTGCTCAACGATTTGAGATACATTGTTCCTCCCGATAAAAGGTGCTACCTCAACTATTTGAATATAGGATAACTCGCCTTCATAAGTCTCCAATAATCTACTCAATGTTTCTTCATGTACAAATGGAGCAAGCGATTCGATAATATCCCAATTCGGCAGTTCTGCTACATTTTCGATTAAATGATCAATAGTACCCTTCCCAATAAATGGAGCAAGCTCAACAGCCTGTGCAAGAGTAAGTTTGTCGAGATTGGTCTGGTTTAAAATGGAGGACAAGGTAGTTTTACTAGTAAACGGAGCCACGTCGGTGATATTCTGCCAGTTCCATTCTGATGGATGAATAGACCCCGCAAGCATATCTAATATTTCTTTATCGAGAAATGGGGCAAGCTCGATTACCGTAACGACATCAAAACGGCTGGTAGTTACGTGCTGAGCAACCTGTTTCAATGTACTAGATTTTAACAGAGGCGCAATATCGACCAATTCTTTCATTTCCATTTCGCCCGAATTTAACAGCTGGGCAGCCTGACCTACTTGATCGTGTGAAATGTCCTCAATAAATCTTTCGAATTTAGATTGGTTATTCAAACGATCTTCGCCATCTAATATCATATCCACACTCTTACCAAACAGCTTTGCCAAACGCTGAAGAGTGTCAATATCCGGAAGTGATTCTCCTCGTTCCCACTTCGATACCGCCTGGTGACTAACATTTAATCGGTCTGCAAGTTCAACCTGAGTTAAATCATTACTTTTACGAAGTGTAGAGATGTATGCTCCAATCTTTTGCGAGTTCAGCATATGATTACTCCTTTCATTCATTTAATCAGTGCGCACTGTGGATAAAGCATACCATTAGAAAGTGAGCATTTCGATCAACTATTAGTTGAATATCAAGAATTAGCTTGTGGATTCCTTCAACCGGAGGTTGCAAACATAAGATAAACATCAATGACGATGGGCTAAACGCAGTTCCCAAGGAAAAGAACCGAGGTTATATCAGTCGTTTATTCCTGATATAACCTCGGTCGTGTTGAGTGTTTTAATATAAGGGACTATATCATTAGAATCTCCCGAATCTCCTGCTCTGTCAGAGTAGACAATGCCTCCTGTCCCGGCTGGATCACTTCATCGATCAGGTTCTTTTTCCTCTGTTGGAGCTCGTACATCTTATCCTCTACCGTACCCTGGGTGACGAGGCGGATTAATTGTACGACGTTCTTCTGTCCGATGCGATGTGCCCGATCTGCTGCTTGCTGTTCCACGGCAGGGTTCCACCATAGGTCGTAGAGGATAACGGTGTCCGCTCCTGTCAGGTTTAGACCGGTGCCGCCGGCCTTTAATGAGATGAGGAACAAGTCCCGCTCTCCTTCGTTAAATCTACTGCACAGTTCTACTCGCTCCAAACTTGGAGTTTTGCCATCCAAGTAGAAATACGGCACTCCCTGATAACCCATTTCCCGCCCGATCAGGTCCAGCATAGTAGTAAATTGCGAGAACACTAACATCCGTTTCCCTGCGCTTTGGCATTCCTCTACAATCTCCATTAGCTGCTCGAATTTAGCCGAACTTCCCTTATAACCTTCAACGAAAAGGGCAGGATGACAACACAACTGGCGAAGTCGGGTCAAGCCAGCCAAGATTTTGATCCGGTTCTTCTGAAAACCTTCTTCATTCAAATGCTTTACCGTATCCTGCTGTAGCTGGGCTAAATAAGCTACATACAGCTTCTTTTGAGCCGGAAGGAGCTCTGAAGCTTGCAGCGACTCAATCTTATCGGGTAGCTCCTTCAGCACATCGGTCTTTAGTCGACGCAGCAGAAATGGACGGATCCGCTTGGCCACGGTTTCTCGGGATAAGTCGTTGAATGCATTTCTTCCCGCGAACAACTCGGGAAACACGGCATCGAAGATGGACCACAATTCCTCTAGTCTGTTCTCGACTGGCGTTCCAGTGAGAGCAAAGCGATATTGCGCCTGAATCTCCTTCACTGCCTGCGCTGTCTGAGTCACATGGTTTTTGAAGGCCTGCGCCTCGTCAAGGAATAGCGTATGAAACGATTGGTCCGCGTACAGTTCAATATCCCTTCGCAAAAGCGGGTATGATGTGATCATGACGTCCACCCCGGAGGCATTCTTTAGTATTGAACTGCGCTCTTCTCTGTTGCCATCAGCGATGATTGTCTTAATCTCAGGAGTGAATTTCTTCAGCTCATTGCGCCAATTGTATACGAGAGAAGCAGGACAGACAATCAATGCAGGTCGCTCACTATTTCTGATCTCGGGCAGTACCGAGACGATGAAAGCAATGCTTTGCAATGTTTTACCAAGTCCCATATCATCTGCTAGAATGCCGCCGAAACGGTAGTGCGCCAGCGTCTTCAGCCATTGGTATCCATACATCTGGTAATCCCGGAGAACAAGAGCCAAACTATTGGGAACAGGAAAATCTAGATTATCAGGATTCCGCATGTTTTCCAAAAGTCTTCGAAACGATTTACCTGTTCTGACAGTATTTCCGTGTGTTTGAACATCCATCATATGCAATCCTCGGACTACGGGAAGACGAATTTCCGTCCCATTCATATCCCCTTTGACGATACCCATTTCATTCATATAACGCATAATTTCTTGAAATTCCGCACTCTCTAGGGGCATTAAAGCTCCGTTCGGAAGCTTGTGATATTTCCGCTTTTCCTCGAGGGACTTCAACACATTCTTAATCTCGGATTCAGGAATCCCTTCCATATCGAACCGGAATTCCAGCCAATCTGTTCGTTCATCCACATCCACCGTTACTTTCGGGATGGCATGTCCGGTGTGAAGTCTTGTTTTGACAGCGGAGGTCGTATATACCTTCACCAGCTTTTCTAGTTGGGGTACGACGTGATACAGAAAATCGTATTCTGTATCTTCGTCTACCATAATATATCCGCTTTCAGTCTTGACAAAGGAACTTTGCTCCATCAGCTCTAGTATACGTTTTTCTTGATCACCGTCCCGTACAAGGATGCGGTCGGTACCACGTTTTTGGCTGCTTCCTTCTAGCGGATTAATGATAATATCGCCGTATTGGAACTCCAGTCCGGCAAGCAATCGATCCTTCACACGGTCCAAATACAGTTTGGCCATTAGTGGTGTTTGCATAATTCGGTCGGAAACGGCTTTAGCGATGCGGACGCTGCCTAGCTTCATCAGGTGAGGAATCACCTTTTCCATAAAAGTTTCCATTTGTTCTGACGGGATCTTTATTTGGTGCTTTCGAGAAGTTTCGAGCATATGCTTCAGTTCCGATAGTCGATTACACTGATCTCTTTGCAGCTTTAGCAACTTTCCTTTAGTAATGACAATTCCATACGCCTCCATGACGGTAATGCTTCCCAGTCCTTGGATGTCCAATTGATATCCATCGGCTTGTGATTCGTCAAACGCAAATTGGAGTGGGATCGGTTCATCGGATAATGTAATCCCATCGATTGAGATGTCCCCTTGCGTAAGCTGTACCGATGGAGCGTTGGATAGTAATGGAAGAAGCCCTTCCCATGTGAATGGAGGAATCAGCAACATCCGATCACCACTCATTTGATTAGAATGGACTTCATTCCTGTTTGACGTTTCGCGGTACATCTTTTCGTTGTGATAGATTTGGATTAATTGCCGAATTACCGTATCATCCTCTTCCCGAAAGCTGTGAAGCTCTGGATCATACGTGAAATGCCTTGTGAATTCGAAGGGTTCATTCTTGTCGACTCGGTCTAGAAAATCACTTAATTTCTGCACAATATACAATCGTTTCGGTCCGACCCTCATCTCGATGCCAAACATGTACTTTCGATACCCGTAAGGGAAAGGTCGGATGGTGAATGCCATATCAAGGCGTTCCCTTGAATCAAAGTGTGGTCGGGTAGCAGTTGGTCGTTGTGGCTTGTCACCGAACAGCCTCATCATCACGTTGGACAATTGAACATCTCTCACTGAAGACCCAAAGGTTCTAACCTTAGATACGGCATTTCGAGGTTCGATATGCACAGACCCTTCTGAAAATCCGCCTTCATGTTGCAACAATGACGCATAAGAACGTCCTTGTGATCTGCCGTCTTGCCGAAAATCATGAACGTTCAGCAACACGGCGGCAATATGTTTGCAGTAATTGTCGTAAGTATAATAAGCGGGACAGGTGCATTCCGCTTCTACATCTCCGTTTCGATCGATTTCCACCGTAACATCGTAGTTACTGGTTCCTTTTACCGTGGCTTCGTAGAGTGAAGCCTCGGGATCGCCATTCATAAGAGATACTTTTCCATCTTCGTAATAGGCTTCTCCTCTTTCATAAGAGAATCGGCCGCACAACAATTTAATGACCCGTTTGGTCAAATGAAAGCTCATTGCCTTGATCCTTCCTTTGGGGAAACATTACTTTATCTCATTTTCTATTAACTGCCTTCGCTATCAATTTTGAAATGACTCCAAAAAGTTAGACAGTTTTTTCATTAGGCGGTTAATACTGCACTATCGTTTCACGTTAATATGTTTTAGAACTTTAAAAAACATAATCAATTAACTCATCTACTGTTCCATTATTTTTCGACTTCATCCAAGTGATAAAAAGTACTTGTAGTATCAAAGTTATTTACTTCGACATATGGAGAATACAAATAAATCTTTTTGCCATGTCCAATTGCAATTCCTAATTCAATATGGCTTCCTTTTCCTGCTGGCAATAAAACTACAATAAAATCAGCTTCAATAACTGCATCTTTCTCTTTTTGACCTATTTCTCTTAAATGTTCAATTGTTGAAGCTCTTTCATTTTGTGTCCAATCATATGTTTGAATAAATCATTTACTGATTAGCTTCTCACTAACATACCTAACAGTGTGTAAATTCTTAAAACTAGATGCAACATAAAATTCCATCTTTTCCTCCGTTATAACCACTATTCAAGAATTAGAGCCAAATGATACTTCAATAAAAAATATGGAATGATAATTATCCAACATTCTATGTCAATTTGAAATCTTAAGCTAGATAATTCACAACAAGTTCAACATTAAATGCTCCAGTTTCCTCCAAAAATTGTTTAAGTATTTGCACGTGTGAACTTCCAATTATTAAAATAACTCTATCTTCTGGTGAGTTAGCGAGACGTGCAATATTAGAATAAATGATCAAATTTCGCTCATACCACCATAGCAGCCAATCCATCCCGATATAGTAACCAATATTACCTATTCGTGCCATATTGATATAGCCTTCATGCATTTTTTTTATGTAATCGTCAGCGTTACTCTCACGGTACATTTCAAGTATAGATTTATCGTCATTCGACTCTCTTTCCTTGAAATCATTAAAAATGGAATTAAATAGTTCAGGCTGATTTAATTTTGCCCATTCATAAACCTCTCCGTATGGACGTTTCCCTCGACCTGTTGTCCAATCAATTGCAAATATCTCATTATGATTCATTTCTGCTGCAATACGAAAACCCACTTGATGAACTTCATCTACTTTTAAGTCATTTGTATTAGTAATATATTTTTTATATTCTTCATTAAGTTCCCCATGTTTTTCTGTATCAATTTCCACTGCTACTTTTGTAGGATTAAATTGCTTTATCCGTTCTACAACCTCTTGTATTTCTCGTTGACGCCTAGGTGACAGAAGATCATCAACTTTTGTATCGAACATGTCTCTTGTAGGTCTCATTTGAAAGGTACCAACCAAAAGAACAACTGGTTTCTTTGCCTCATTCAACATGTGAATAATCCCCTTTGTTTTAGTTTAATTCATTATATAGATCCCTATATTAAAAATTAAAATACGGACTATATCCCTGCATCCAAATGAAAGTATCCGCTCCAGTCCATTCTACAAAATGGCCCATTCCGATCCAGTCTAATTTTTTAGACATCGTTTCATATACATATAATTGGTTGTTAGTCTTGAATACAATGAACGTTTGATCAGGAGACCATTGATAGTAAATCCCTTGGTCTGAATCATAGGATGAAATGGTGTCACTGTTAGGGTGGGATAACTCAATTTCAATCCCTTCCAGGAGCAATTGAAGGGCTGTTCCCGACTCATACAACACTGCCAAAGGATTAGCTAGGTAGCTAATCTTACCTGTTTGAATATTGATGTTCCCCACCCCGAATGCGGCATTTCTTGAACCATCAGATGTATAAAATGTATCCACTACTATGTTATGATTATCGAACCAACCTATCGGATAAATAGAGTAAACTCCATCACTATGAAACAGTAAAGACGCATTTTCCTTCTCAAAGATCACTTTTCCTCTCTTATTGAAAACGACTAAATCTGCGGACGACTCTGAATATTTTTCTTTGCTAACAAGTAGTGCAACGTGTTGCCTATCGGGCGAAACGGCCAGTCCGTATATTGGTTTTTCCGAAGAGTATATCAGACTACCTGTGTTCTCATCCAAATCGTAAAGGTAAAGTTCTTTACTTTTTAGAACAACATATACGGATTTCTCGTCCCAATAATCGGCCGCCATTTCGGGATTATCACCCATTCTACTACTAGATATGAATGAAGTTAGCGTGGGCATAACGTATTGCTCTAGTGAATCAGGGTCAATCTGTACATACTCATTATTTCTACCATAAAGTAACAGACGTCTACTACCATCAACTCGTTCGATCATACGGTAATCCTGAAACGACGGAAGTGAAAGTGAAGTCGTATTCATGTTAGTGGCAGATGATAGATGAATGACGGTCTGTTGTTCAGGTAAAAAGGTAGCTGTAAAGTAAAGTCTCATCTTCTCAACCTTTTCACCCAGTCTCATACGATCTGCCGTATAGGCATCTTCTAAATGAAAACGGTACGTATCGGAATATTGCATGCCGCTTATGTACATATAAAAATCTCGGTCACTGACCCATTTCAACTCATAGCTAGCTGGCTTCATAGAACCTATTCGTTGACCTATTAAGCTTTTGTCGTTTATTAAAGCAGCATCCTTTTCAAAACTCTGCGCAATCGCTTGTTCTACGGATTTTTTATCCAAACCTCTGTTAGCATTAATATGAAAAGCAAAGGGGGAAGCCTCATCCTCAGGTGTAAAATTCTCACTCCACAACAATACTTCATGATCGGTATTATTGTAACCGGGTAAAGAGTAAAATGGATTTTTAATAAAGTCATGTGTATTTATCTTGCCAATATCACCGTTTGATAGCCTGACTTCTAAGTTGTTGTTATTTCGTTTAATAATCCAGACTATCTCTGGTTTAGTTATGGTTAACTCACCTCCCTCTTCTAGCTCGACATTCGTTCCGTTAGGAATACTTCCTTGAACAACCAATTCGGGATCGAACCGAATCACATCCGTCTTCTTGATCCAGACTTGCGAATAATGCTTGGAGTCCCTTCCAAACATTTCAATTTCATAGTATTCTCCAATCATTCTTCGTGCTCTTACTGTTTGGTTTTGTTCTAGATAGAGATTCGACAGTTCCGCTTCTACCTCCAACGGAAGAGGCTTAATACTGGCGCCTTGAACAGCTATTTTCATTTGATCTCGAAAATAAGAATCATCATGAAAAAATTTGACATTCGTAGATTCGGGATGTAATGCCCAAAGCGAAATCCAACCTTCAATATTCTCGTTAAATGATAAGGTACGTATATTGACGAAGAATCCTTGAACATCAATAATTTCTAATTCTACGCCTTGCAAATATTCTATCACCTGTGCTGAAAAATCGGGTGTAGCTAGTAACTTCGTATCCGACATTAACTTCATATGTTGTCCGACTTCAATATTCGGCATGTCGTGCTTCTCAATGAGCTCGTTTAAGAATGCTTTTGGATCTATCATGTTATCTGTACGATCTTCCAAGTCCAGAGTCGTACTAGTGGTTTTATCATCAAGGTTACACGCCTGGAGGAATATGAGAATGACTAATACAATGATGAATCGTACATTACGTATCGTTCTTTTCTTAAACACGATGGGGCCCTCCTTGATCTAACTGCACGAATAATTAATATATTAGCGCTAACTATTAGACGGTTAATATACCAAAAGGTTCCAATAAAAGAAAAAAGTGAGGAATTATAAATTCACTCACTCTTAACGCGATTATTTGGTTGTCATCTTTACTTCGTTTAACTCTTATCGTTCGTATCTGAAACGTATTTACCTTAATAGTAAACTGTCCTGATCAGGAGTATCGTCATTCGGAACTTTGATGTGTTTGCTTCTTAACTGTCCGCAGGCGGCATCGATATCTGTTCCATGTTCCAGACGAACAGTACAATTAATGTCTTGCTTCTTCAGCGTATCGTAAAACAACATAATTGATTCCTGTTCACTTCTTTGATATTGGCTGTGTTCATCCACAGGATTATACGGAATTAAGTTAACCTTGGCGAGATGACGCCTATCTCCAATAAGGTGGGCAAGTTCAAGAGCATGTTCTCTTTGGTCATTTACATCCTTCAGTAGTATATATTCCAGCGTAATTTTACGATTTGTTTTCTCCAAATAATAATCAATAGATTGCATTAATTTATCTATTGGAATGGCACGGTTTATTTTCATTATTCGCGTTCGCAGCTCGTTATTGGGCGCATGTAAGGAGACAGCTAAGTTAACCTGCAAATTGGTATCGGCGAATTCACGGATTTTATCTGCAAGGCCGCTTGTTGATACGGTGATATGCCTTGGCCCAATCGCTAGTCCTTTTTGATCGATAACGACTCGTAAGAAGTCAATCAGGTTTTTGAAATTATCAAATGGCTCACCAATCCCCATTACGACAATGTGGCTCACTCTTTCATCCTTTTCCGCTTTATCCAAATGATGTTGAACGTTCATAATTTGCTCTACAATTTCGCCGCTGGATAAATCACGACTTTTAGCGATTAATCCACTCGCACAAAAGCTACATCCAATGTTACAGCCTACTTGCGTTGTAACACAAACCGATAAACCATACTTATGTCTCATCAATACTGTTTCAATTAGATTGCCATCCTGTAATTTGAAAAGGAACTTGATCGTCCCGTCAGTTGATTCTTGCTTTACGTTCTCGTTTAACGTTTGGATAACATAATGATCTGCTAATAATTGAATACACTCTTGATTGACATCAATCATCTCAGAGAAGTTCGTTACCCTCTTCCGATAAAGCCAGTCCCAAACTTGTGATGCCCGGAACTTCTTATGCCCATGGTCTATAAGCCATGAAGTTAGTTGATCAAATGTCAGTCCATAAATCGATTCTTTATTCATTCGTTAACCTCTTTTCAAAAACTTCAAATAATATGTAGCGAAACTAACATGTTGTTTATTATTGTCCCAAAACTTTTATATTTTAACAAGGAGAGATTGATAACCCTTTCTTTAGGCTTGTATAACTAACTATGTCGTGTTACTATATACCGAACTACATCGCGTTACGATTTAGAAGGAGTGTGAATGATGGGTAAAACTGAACTAGTTAAAGGAAGTACGGAAGTAATTCTTCTCTCACTATTGGATACTAAAGCCATGTACGGCTATGAATTAGCACAAAAAATTGAAGAGGAGTCAGAAGGATTCCTTCGGTTTAAAGAAGGAACTCTCTATCCCGCATTGAAAAAATTAGAAACACAAGGTCTCGTTGAAAGTTACTGGCAAGATTCAAGTGAGGGACCCCGTAGAAAGTATTATTCCCTCACAAAAACAGGAAAAAAGGCTCTGAAAGATTTAACGAAAGAATGGAAGGCGTTTCAGACAGTAATGAATCGAATCGTTGGTGATTCTCTTGGATAAGGTAACAGAATTTGAAAAGTATCTGAATCTTATTTTAGAATCATTAGCGTTAGAGAAGGAAGAAAAGGAAGACCTTAAAGTTGAATGGAATCAACATCTTATTGATATGATGCATGATTTTAATAAACAAGGATTCTCTAAAGAAGATTCTATCAATTTATCGATTAAACAGTTTGGAGATCCGAATTTACTTCAATCAGAAGTGGAAAAGAGCTTCCCTAATGACAAAAAAATGCAATTGTTAAAAGAAGTATTTGTCTGGTTGATTTGTTTAATTGCTGCTTCTGTTGGTCCTTCTCTCTTTATTAATGCTCATTATCGTCTGTATTTTATTACTTTTCCTTTAATAGTCCTCATTCTATGTTCTTTGTTGTTCCACATCATCATCAAGCGGTTTACATCCCCACTCATCCAAATGCTTGGGATACCCATTTTTTATCTATGTATTGTAGGTTATATTGTACGGAATACTTCTTTTGATTATTTTATAAAACGGTTAGTTTCTGTTGATTTAGGTGGAGAGGGTCTATTTTCTGTCGCATTCCTTCATTTAATATGGATCCTTCTCATTGTAATACGACTATTATCACTGTCTTCGAACAAATGGCGCTCCATAATCAAATCAAGCTTTCAATACTGGGCATTGAATGTATCTGCGGTTTATTTAGTTATCATGTTAAGTGATGGAGGAGAAACCACTGTTTTGAGTTTGAACGTATTTTTATTGTATGGCTTTCTCCATCAGATTGTAGATCCTCGTTTTTTGTTGATTGAAAAAAACAAAATTAAATATTGGTTGAGAAAATAAAAGAAGTGAGATGTACTTCTCACTTCAAATCTACATTATTACAATATTATTGTCTTCTCCAATATCACCCGATAAATTGTGCCAATTCCTCGTTAAATTTATCACGCTGTTCCCAGAACAAGCCATGTCCGCTCGTCTCCATCCACACTAACTTAGAATTGATTATACCTTCTTTCATCGCCAACGCTAATGGGTACGGGCAAACCTTGTCATGGACACCGTGAAGAATTAAAGTAGGAACGAGTATTTTCCTAAGATCAGCAAACAATGTTTCATCTCGAAGAGAGGCTGCAACCTTAGCAGTAGAGTAACCTGCTGCCTCTAGTCCCAATTGAAAGAACCAATCGGAGAAAGGCTCCGTTACATACTGAAAGAAAAACATATCACCGAATCCCTGCAGCATCTTCGGGCGATCGTTATACGTATCTTTAATGATTTTGTTCATTTCTTCTATCGTGAACCCATAAGGAAAATCAGGACGTATTGTGAAACTAGGAGCAGCAGCGCTGAAAAGAGCAAGCTTTGATACACCATACCCGCCGTGGCGAGCCATGTATCTAATCGCAATCGCTCCACCAACAGAGTGACCCCCAAGTGTGAAGTTTTGCAATTCAAGTGCATCAACGACACATCGAACATCGTCTGCCAATCGATCGTACGAGTATCCACTCCAAGGCTTATCTGACTTACCGAATCCTCTCAAGTCAATCCCGATGCATCGATAGCCTAATCGGGGGAGAACATCGAACTGATACTCAAACAACTTATGATTCGCTGGCCATCCGTGTATGAACAAGATGACCTTCTCACTACCCGGGTTAACATCTTCTACATATATTCTCACATCTGGCTCTACCCAAACATAGTATCCCATCAGTTTTCCTCCGCACACATAATTATCTAGTCAGAAACAAGATACTCATGAGGGCATAAATGGGTGAATACCTATCTTTGTGAAGCAATCTCAGGCCATTACCTTATTCATCTCTAGTTCCGAACCTTTTCACATTTCTAGCCCGAGCACGTTCGATTTCAACCTCACGATTACGTGGCTCAGCATTGGTTACAAGCGAATCCAACAGATTCCGGGCAACTACAGCCACCTCCAAGATTGCACGATTAAACGCCACCTCGTTCGCCTTCGAAGGTACGTTGAAGCCCGAGAGCTTTCTCACGAATTGGAGCGAGGCTGCCTGAATTTCATCGTCGGTAGCTTGGGGGTTGAAGTTGAATAGTGTCTTAATATTTCGGCACATAGTTTTCTCCTTTTTGATAACCGTTTTCTATCAATCTTACTACACTCCAATCCTCGTCGCCAGCCAAAACAATTACACTATCCGAAATTACATTTGAGCTCTTATATTAAATATCACTACGTTTTTCCGTAAAATCTTTTCTATTAATGAGTCCTAAACACAAAAGGGCTGCATCGTAGTCAAATGACTTCGGTACAACCCTTTTGTGTTTCGTCGAAATGACTTCGTTAGAAGTTTTCCTTATTTCTTAAAGCCTGTATAGATGTGGATGGCATCTCTCAGAAATTCTGCCGTACCCGGTTGTTTTTCATCATAGTATGCCTTAAACCGTTCGTCATCCACATACATTTGGGCAAGACCTGCATGCGCTTCTTTACTATACTCGCTCCAGTAATACGTCAGCCACTGCTTATGCAAATCAGCCGCTTTTTGAGCAGTTTCACTGGCAGGATCGCCATTTTTGAAAGCTTCGGCTAACGTTGCTGCTACTTCATTTGCTAGACGTGTCACTTCATCATGTTCATCCTTTGTCATGTTCATCAGCTTTTCATTAGACTTGTTAACGGTAATGTCGCCATACTTCTCACGAATTTCTTTACCGTACTTTTTCTCGTTGTCATCAACCATCTTTTGTTTAAATCCTTCGAACTTTTCTTTATCACTCATGGTCATTCTCCCTTCTTTCAAGGCTATTGTTTTTTCCACATTAGCAATCAGTAAATCTAACTGCTTTCTTTTGTCGAGGAGTTGTTCACGGTGCTCTTTAAGGGCCTTGGCTCCGTTAAAGGAAGGGGCGGTCACAATTTCTTTAATATTGTCTAAGCTCATCCCTAGTTCTCTGTAGAACAAGATTTGCTGTAACCTATCCACCTGCGCCTGACTATAGATCCGGTATCCAGACGAGTTCATTCTTGCCGGCTTAAGAATGCCAATCTCATCATAATACCGAAGCGTTCTCGTGCTGATCCCTGCCAACTGTCCTAGTTTCTGCACTGTATATTCCATGTGTTCTCCTCCTGACAACACAACTGTACACCTTTACGTTGCGTCAATGTCAATCGTTATTTATGAAAAACTTTCTTAGTTTTCATTCAATTTTAACTCTAATTTCCTGTAAATAAAACGTGATCATAATGAAACCCAAGGAACGTTTAACATTCCGTTGGGCTTTGTTGTTATCCTATTGTATGAACATTTCCTCTTCGTCTTTTTCATTAATATTAAATATTCGCTTTAATCCATACGCGGAGAGGTCCTAACGATGTCCAACCAGATTTAAGTGCTGCCGTAAGATCAACATCCCGTTCATAACCTAC